>Ga0222683_1000082_pt1 | contig 46494 bp, 45 predicted proteins | sample AntAcemetage1073_FD_179841 | JGI IMG/M metagenome (GOLD analysis project Ga0222683, IMG submission 179841) | Saline water microbial communities from Ace Lake, Antarctica - #1073 | ecosystem: Environmental > Aquatic > Non-marine Saline and Alkaline > Saline | place: Antarctica: Ace Lake... | reverse complement strand
CTTGTCCTGGCCGGTTTTACCGTGAGATTTCTCTTCCCGTTGATAAGCCTCGAAGGCAACAGGTTCTGGATTCTTGGTCTCGCGCCAATAACCTTCAGGGGTCTTATAATCCAGAAATTTATCATAAACTTTGCAGGAGTTTTCCTGGTAAGCGAGTTTTTGATGGTGGCAACCAATATTATCCTCAAGACGGGGGCTTCTCTTATGTACATATCCTGCGGTCTGGCTGCCATGGCAAGCATTGGTCTTGTAGGTCTGTCGATAGGGCTGGGCACCATCTATCCCAACTTCAAGGAGGACAATTCGGCAAAAATCGTATCCGGATTCGGGGGAACCCTGAATTTTATAATCGCCCTTTTCTATGTAAGTTTTATAATCATTCTTTTTGCCGTTCCTTATTTCAGCTTCGAGATACACGGAGCAATCTCCAAGCATACCTTCCACCTGTTTCTGATTTTTTCGTGGACAGTGTCACTGATTGCAACAATTGCCGCAGGGATTCTTCCAATGATCCTGGGATACAGAAATCTGGAGAATATGGATTTTTAAAGTGGAAAAGGGGTCAAACCTACACTCTTGACAACCCCGGAGGTGTATGATATTCGCCCACTATCTTTAACTACTATTGACAGAGTGATTTATGGCCAGACAATTACGAATAGAATTTCCAGGTGCATTTTACCATGTAACGGCAAGAGGCAATGAACGTAAATCTGTCTTTAAAAGTGTAAAAGACAGAGAGAAATTTCTTTCTTATCTCGAATCCGCTTCAAATCGTTATGGCGCTGTTATTCATGCTTATTGTCTCATGGACAATCATTACCACATTTTAATAGAAACACCGCATGGTAATCTTTCAAAGATCATGCAGCATATTAACAGTTCCTATACGACTTATTTTAACATCAGACATGATAGATACGGGCACCTGTTTCAGGGCAGATACAAGTCAATACTTGTTGAAGTTGATGAATATGCAAAAGAACTTTCCCGCTATATACATTTGAATCCTGTACGTGCGCGAATGGTTAAAACACCTGAAGAATATCAATGGTCCAGCTGTATATATTATACTGACAAAAAGGAAGCGCCGGCATGGCTTTACAGAGATTTTATTCTAGGTTATTTTGGGGAAAGGCCTTCAGCCTCGCAAAAAAATTATAAGGAGTTTGTCCATTCTTTAGCCAAAGAGGATTATAGCAGCCCTTTTACAAATGTTATTTATTCAATAATTTTGGGTAGCCCGAAATATGCACAAGAAATCAAAGATACATTTTTAAAAGAAAAATCCCGAGATCGTGAGTTGCCGGTACTAAAAGAACTTGTTGATATTGACAGACCTGATATCGATACAATATCAAATATAGTTGATTCGGTTATTCAAACAGAGGATAGACTGGCAAAACAGATAAAGCTCTATTTTTGCCACAGGTATAGCGGACTGAAGCTCAGAGAAATCGGTAAATATTTTGGTGTTAGTGAATCAGGTGTGTCTCAGGCAAGCAGCAGGCTTTCTGATAAACTGAAAAGAAATAACGAATTAAGTAAAAAAATTGATATCGTAAAGAAAAAATTAAAACTGTGAAGAGTGTAGGTTTGACCCCTGATTTTCAAGGAGGGAAAATATATGAAATATGATTTTGATTTAATTTGTATCGGGTTAGGTCCTGCAGGGATGGCTGTCTCTGCAATGGGGGCAGAAATGGGCCTGAAAGTCTGTGCTATTGAAAAGAATAAAGTTGGTGGAGAATGTATGAATGTAGGATGTATTCCCAGTAAATCACTGCTTAGAATCTCTAAATTAAGGCATTCAATATCAAGGCTCAAGGAGATGGGTTTGGTGGAGGGCGAAATGCCGGATATCAAATCTCCTTTCTCGAAAATAGATGGTTATTTAGACTATATTTCCAGCAAAAAAACATTGAAGATGTTTGACAAAGTGACGCTCATTTTAAATGAGGGATACGCAAGTTTTGTCGATTCGCATACGATCAGGGTTGGCGAGAGATCGCTCTCTGCCCAAAAGATATTTATTGCAACCGGCACCGAACCTATGGTGCCACCGATTGATGGTATCTCCAATATAGATATGCTGACTAATTTAGATATCTTTGATTTGGCTGAAGTCCCTGAGAGCATGACGATAGTCGGTGGCGGGGCCATCGGTTGTGAGATGGCTCAGGCATTCACCCGACTTGACACCAAGTGCGCTATTGTACAGATGGATGAGCACCTTATACCTCTTGGGGACAAAGAAGCCGGCGATTTACTTGAAGATGTTTTTAAAAAAGAAGGTATTGAGGTCTATAATTCAAGAAAAATAATAAGCATAAAAAATGAGGGTAACGAGATATGCCTGCGCACAGAGGATGGCCTCTGTATTAAATCCGAGAAATTAATGATGGCCGCAGGAAGGAAGGTTGAGCTTGATGGACTGAAACTGGACAATGCAGGTGTCAAATACAACAGGCGGGCCATTGAGGTTGATACGAAATACAGGACATCTGTCAAACATATTTATGCTGTAGGAGACTGTAATGGAGGTGTCATGCTTTCTCACGCCGCAATGCATGAGGGCATGTTTGCAATTATGAATGCTGTAAGTCCCTTTGCAAAGTTCCAGTATAAAAATTATGTTATTCCATGGACAGTTTTTACGGAACCCCAAGTCTCGTATGTTGGAATGAGAGAAGAAGATATTAAGAAAAAAGGGATTAAGTACGAGACTTATATTGCAAAATATGAGGATTATGGTGCTGCAATTGCGGAGAATGTCAGCGTTGGTTTTGTTAAGATCTTCACAAATTCTTTTGGTAAGGTTTTTGGCGTGAGCATTGTTGGTAAAGGTTCAGGAGAGATGATAAATGAATGGGCGCTTATAATTCAGAAAAAAATCAGACTGCATAGTATTTTGTTTTTAGCGCATTCATTTCCTACTATGGGGTTCTTGAGCAAGCGCATTGCGGAAATCTGGATGATGAAGAAAATGAATAGTCCTTTCATCCAAGGGTTATGCAAATTATTTTATAGGCAGCTGTAAAGGCCAGATAACAAGACAAATCCAGCAGACAGTATCGACTGATTTTAGCGTTATGTTTGGGTGATCATTAGAAGGAGATAGATATGAATGCATTGAAATTGACAGTAATGATGATTTTGATCTTTGCGTTTGCAACTCTGACTGTCCTGACTAATCAGGCAGTTGCAACTGAAAGGGTTGTTGGTGAAAAACTCTTGCACCAATTATGGACAGATATGGAACAAGTAGATATGGAGGGAATCGAGAAGACAATTGCTAAAGGTTTTCAATCTGTCCACCAGTATGGGGCCAATAATAGTGAGCAAGAGCTAAACGTTATCAAAGGTCTAAAGCTCGGTAAATACACCCTGAGCAATATTAAGATAACTCAGAACGGGCCAGTTATTGTTGTCACTTACTTTGTTTCCGTAGCGGAAACAATTGAAGGAAAGCGGCTTTCAAGAAAACTGGCACCCCGGCTAAGCGTTTTTTTAAAGACTGACAGAGGTTGGAAGTGGATAGCCCACGCCAACCTCAAGCCTTTGAAGTAGAGAACATCAATTCTCCACATGTCTTTAAGCTAGGGCAAAAAGAGAAAATTGGGTAAGGCTCGAATTAACTGGCTTTAATAAAATATTTTGTCGAATGATGGACAGAAACGGTTAGAACACCTGAAAAAGAGGAAAGGGCACTAAACTGGAGATAGTATTTGATGGAAGATGATATTCGCTGGGTGAAAACCCACTGTGCGCGAATGGACCACGGTGGATGTGGTTTATTGGTCGGTATCAAGGATAACAAAATTGTAAAAGTCAAGGGAGATCCAAACGGATTTTTAAACAAGGGATATATATGCCCCAAGGGAGTGGCCTCACCTGACCGTCTCACGCACCCTGATCGTCTTAAATATCCATTGAAAAGGGCAGGAAAACGGGGCGAAGGAAAATGGGAGAGGATTTCCTGGGAAGAGGCCCTTCAATACACGGCTGAAAGCCTGAATAAGATAAAAGAAGAATACGGGCCAAAGGGAGTTGCTTTCGGTGTCGGTATGCCCAAGGGTCTGGAACACTTTGTCCTGATCCGCCTTGCCAATCTTTTTGGTTCCCCTAATGTTATCGCCTCACAGGACGTATGTCATGCCCCCCGTGAGATAACAGGTGTTCATACATGTGGTTTTTATCCTGTGGCGGATCTCCATCACCAGAGCAAACTAGTCATCCTGTGGGCAAGCAATATCACTTCTACAAATGAAGAGGGGGAGATATGCAGCTTGCTCCTGGAACAACTGAAACAGGGGACGGAGCTGGTCGTTATCGATCCGAGAAAGATTGATATGGTCGGTAAGTCGAAGAAATGGCTTCAGATAAGACCGGGAACGGATAACGCACTTGCTCTGGGATTTTTAAATGTTATCATTGAAGAATCCTTATATGATAAGAAATTTGTTGAAAAATGGACTTATGGTTTTGAAGATCTCGCAGAACACGTCAAACAATATACACCAGAAAAAGTCTCCGGGATAACCTGGATTCCTGCCGATCTTATCAGGAAGACGGCAAGACTTTATGCCACATCAAAGCCGGCTGTTATCCAGTGGGGGAATCCCATCGAACATAATATTCATACGTTTGATACAGTAAGAGCGCTTATCTGTTTAATGGCGATAACGGGCAATCTTGCTGCCGCAGGTGGTAATGTCGCGGCCCATGACCCGAAGATCATGGGATTGGGACCATTTGTCCGGGCCGATCTTATTCCGAATAAGAGGAAAGAGATGATCAGCGCTTATCATCACGTCATCCCCAGACTGATGACCATCGCACCGACGTTCTTTCAAAAGGCCATTCTTGAAGGTGTTCCTTACCCGGTCAAGGGATTCTATGCCATGTGTTCGAATGGCATGTTATCCTATGCCGACAGCCGGCGAACCTATAATGCATTTATGAAACTTGATTTCATAGCAATTGCCGACCTGTTTATGACCCCAACGGCGGCCATGGCGGATATTGTCTTTCCTGTTGCAAGCCAGTTTGAAATCAATGATATCGGTCATTATGGTCTCGGACACGGTATCATTTTGGCGCGGCCTAAAATAGTTGATCCCCCGGAAGAATGCTGGCCTGACATAAAAATCATGAACGAACTTGGCAAACTCGTCAGCCCTCCGGAACTCTGGAAGGATGATTACGAAGAATTTTTGGAAGACATTGTCAAACCTGCGGGCCTTACATACCAACAGTTCGTTGAAAAGGGTTATCTGAAGGGTCCTGACAGATTCAAACTTTACGAAGAAAAGGGCTTTAGAACTCCTACCGGCAAAGTGGAATTAAGATTGAGTACGGCTGAGAAATTCGGATTAAATCCCTTGCCCGAATTCAGGGGTCTTCCGGAAGATGATGACCCGGACTATCCTCTCCTGTTAACGAGTTCCAAGAGTCGTTACTATCTCCATTCATCCTACCGGTGGATCGAAAAGCTGAGAAAGATGAGACCACACCCGAAAGTCGAAATTCATCCAGAGACGGCTGAAAAGTATAGTATAAACGAAGGTGATGAAGTCATTATTGAAACCAGGAATGGGAAAATTACTCAAATTGCAAGTCTGACCGATACTATCGATCCCAGGATTATTAATGCATCTCATGGGTGGTGGTTTCCAGGGGAGTCGCCGGAGACTCAGTATGGATGGGAAAGATCGAACCTTAATATGCTTACCTCTGCGGAAAAACTCGGCAAAGAATACGGCACGCCCAACCTGAAGGGGATTGGGTGCAGAATAAGCGGGAAAGTTCCGGACGACAGGATGGAAGCCCTGAAATACAGAGGATAACGTAAAGGATCGTTATAAATGGATAACAGCATAAAGAGTGTCGAAGATCTGAGCCATGAAGATATGGCGCGACTTATCATGGATATGTTTCACCGCACTATGGTTCATCACACCCTCTGGTTCAGGGAGGTGGAGCACCAGATGGGATTCAAAAAGGCGCTGGACATAATGAAGTCGGCGTACAGCAGTAGCTGCGATGCACAGATGAAGAGACTTTCGCGCGTCCTGGATTTCGAGATGAAAGACGGGATACCCGGACCGTTGCTGGATATGCCGAGAGAAAAGCTTCTTGAATTAATGGGCAGCCTCGGCACAAACTGGATCGCGGGCGACGGCATCTGGTTCCAGTCTGTTGAATCTGCGTGTGGAATGAATGACGCCAAACGTTGCAACGATTCCTGCTGGACGCGATTTTCGCCATTCGAGGCCTGGTCCATCAAAGAGTTCCTGGAACTGCCCGAGCACGCGGGTATGGAAGGATTGAAAACGGCGCTGAAGTTCCGGATGTACGCGAGTGTAAACGTTCAGACCATAATTGAGGAAGGTCCGAACAGCATCGTCTTCCAGATGAACGACTGCCGCGTCCAGTCGGCACGGAAACGTAGGGGCCTTGACGATTATCCCTGCAAGTCCGCTGGCCTGGTAGAGTACAGCCGTTTCGCGGAAGGTATTGATTCAGAGATACACACCGAGTGCATCGGATGCCCGCCGGATTCCCATCCGGAAGAGTGGTTCTGTGCCTGGCGATTTACGATTCCGGAAAAGCAGTTAGAAACCGCCTGAGAGGGGACTACAGCATGAAACAGAAAAACGGGTTTGACGAGGTTCTTTCCGGGGCGTTCAGGAGGATGCACCTCTATACATGAGCGGAGGCCACCCTGCAGGGTCTGCAGGACATGTGGGGTCTGCCAAAGGCTGCTTCTGCTTCATGGGCAACGGCCGGATACATGGGTGCCATATCGACGGGCCAGACAACCTGTGGTCTTCTGATAGGATGCAGCGTCGCCATCGGCCTCAAATGCGGGAATGGCAGGGACGGGGTGCCGGAGGAACACGCATCCGACAGGGACAGGGCCATTGAGTCGGTGGAGAGCCTCTACCGTGATTTTCTGAAACAATTCGGAAGCACGGACTGCCGTACGCTGTCCGGATGTGACTATTCAAATTCCGAAGATATCGCCCGCCGCTTTCAAAATAAAGAATGGAAGGACACCTGTGACATCTTTCTCAAGTTCGTTATGACAAGATGTGCTGAGATGGCACAGAAAAATCAGATATGACATGGCGGCGAGGCTAGCCGCCCCTGTCTGTGACACTCAGATAAGCATTCCACCGTCACATGCGATACATATCCCCGTGGTAAAGGATGCGGCGTCGGATACAAGATACAATACCGCTCCCGCCATCTCCATGGGCTGCGCGTGCCTGTTCATGGGTATCTTGTCTATAGCGTATTTATAGATATCATCATTTGATAACAGCGCCGCAGAAAAATTTGTCTCTGTAAGCCCGGGAAGAAGCGCGTTTACCCTGATGTTTGCGCTTGCGAGTTCCTGTGCATAAGCCTTCGTCATGCTGATCAGTCCGGCCTTTGTAATAGAATAGATGCCTTGGAAAAGCGCGGGGTTTATTCCGTTTATCGATGACACGTTAACTATGGACCCGCCCCCGGGTTCGGTCATGAGCTTCGCCGCGTGCTGTATCATGAAGAAGGGCCCTTTAAGATTGACATCATTGGTTTTATCCTAGACCCCTTCGTCAGCCCCCAGCATATCGCCGAAATAGGGATTGGTCGCGGCGTTATTGACAAGGATATCAAGCCTGCCGAACCTGTCCTTTACCTCCCTGAAAAGATCCACTATCTGATCCTGTTTTCCCATATGGCATGCAATGGGAATGGCGACCCCTCCGGTCTTTTCGATCTTTTCCGCTACATTCTTGAGCGCGTCCAGCTTTCTGCTGACAAGGACAACCCGCGCGCCATATTCCGCCAGTGTCATGGCAATTGCCTCACCGATACCCCTGCTCGCACCCGTCACTAGGGCAATCCTTCCGTCGACAGAAAAATTAACTGTCTTCATACTGTCACTCCATTATTTGCCGGCATTTTTTGTTCCATGCCGAGTCTATATCTTTTCGGTTGACAAATATACCATTTACTGGACAATTGCAACGATATGGGAATGGCGCACTATTATGACAAAGGGAGAGACAATATGGATGAACGGAGACTTGAAACGCTGGCCCTGAAGTATGGACTGTCTGCGAATCTTCTGCGGGAATACCTCGGGATATTCCAGGAAAGCTGCATTCCTGTTTCTCTCAGCGGGAAAACTCCAGAGCGTGCGGAACAGATAGTAATGGTCTCGACCCATGGCTACTGGGGAGACCCGCCCCCTGCCGGTGTCCCCGATACGGGTGGGCAGACCTACTATGTGCTGGAGGTATCAAAGACATGGGCACAGGAGGGAAGAAAGGTAATAATTGTTGCAAGGTATTTCAAGCCCTATCCGCGTGTGGAGCGGTTTGCTGAAAACCTGTGGCTTGTCCGGATCCCGGCGGGTGGAGATGAGTTCGTGCGCAAGGAGGATATCTATCCGCTTGTGCCGGAATTAGCGGAAAATGTAGTGGCTGTGTCAGCCCTCTTCGGAGCCCATGCCGTGATGGGACACTACGCTGACGGAATGACCTGTGCGCTGGAGGTGGGAGAAAGGCTGGGAATACCGGTGGTGGTAATCCCCCATTCACTCGGAATAAACAAGGTGATCTCACTCGGACTGAACCCGGATGATCCCGGCATGTGGTTCGACAGGCAATACAACTTTGGAACAAGGGAAGATTTTGAGCTGGCATCCCTCAGAGGGGCTGATTTTGAGATAGCGAACACATTCAGGGAGCCTGCCATCCTGAACAAATATTATGGGTGTAATTTTCCCAATATTGTCATGCCGGCCGGTGCCGGTGAGGCCTTTTTTGATATCGGCGAAGATTCCCGAACGGAAACACTGGGACGATATGGCCTGATTCCGAACCGGTATCTCATCTATTTCGGGCGTTTCTCCGAAGCGAAAAATGTCCCGGGGGTGGTAAAACTCTTTGGTGAGGCAAAGGACTTTGATCCCCGGCTTATGAAAGGTATAAAACTTGTGCTTGTAGGAGGATCTCCCGGAGAACCCCTGCCCGAAGAGGTGTCTGTTGAGAAACATGTTGCGGATACAATAACAGAATACAAATTGACAAATGAAGATATCGTAAGGCTTCCCAGCCAGCCCTGGAGTGTCCTAGCGGTTCTCGCGCACCACTGCCTGTCCTATATCGGCATGCAGTTTATGGAACCATTCGGCATGGGAGTAGCGGAGGCCATGGCGGCATCCGCCCCCGTTGTCATTTCCAGGGAGGCGGGTATAACAAAATGGATAAAGGATGGTCGTGACGCTATTGTTGTCAGGCCCGATGATCCGCGCGCTGCCGCCCGGAAATTGATCGGGATTATGCGCAAGGAAGGCGCATTGAAAAAGATCGCCTCCGATGGACGTAAGCTCGCGCTGGACACCTTCAGTTGGAAGGCCATAGGAACACGGCAGGGTGAGATCATAGATTCTCTCTGCCGGGGTAAAATTCCCGGCGACGTCGTTGACGGGGATATAATACGGAGAAAACGAGAGGGACGTGCCTATCACAGGACGGTTTTCACCTGGCGGGGAGATCCTCCGAAGGTCAAACCACAGCATGAAAAGGCCGCGAAAAGTCTGCTATCTTATATTATTGAACAGACAAACGATCTCCAAAGCGAGGGAAAGAGGACAATTGTTGTGCTTGGTGGAGAATCAGGGGCGGGAAAAACCGAGATAGCGGAATACATGAGGTATCTTCTAAGGGGTGTAAAGATGCAGGGTGCCACAATAGCAGGAGATTCCTTCTTTAAGCTGGCGCCGGAGGCAAACCACCAGGCACGTCTTGATGCGTATTCAAAAAAGGAGTTAGAAAAGTATGTAGGTCCGGGCGAAGTGGATCTGGAGCGTCTGGATTCCATACTGGGAGATGCCGCTGACAGGAGTGTAAATAAGGTCTTTGTACCATCTGACTGCAGAAGGCTTGCTTCGAGAAGATATGCGTGTGTGCCGGTCGCGCTTGCCGGGGTGGATGTTGTTCTTGTTGATCTGACTTATGGTCTTGCCCTGAAAAACGCAACCCTGAAGGTATTTCTTGAATCGGATTACCGGAAAAGAACAGCCGCTGTGAAGAAAAGAAATCTGGCCCGCGATCCTGATCAGGATTTTGACTTTATTTTGAGGGTTCTGGAGATAGAACATCGAATCATACAGGGATTGAGGGAGCAGGCAGATATTATTGTCACAAATGATTACGAGGCGAGACCGCGATAAATGATCTCAAAAGCAAACAGGAAACCCTCGAAGAGTCGGTACGCGGAACTTCAGACTTTTTTGAGCGCGGCCGTGCGGAATCATAAGGCCGGAAGGTTCAAAGAGGCGGAGCGGGGATACCGCCGGATACTTGCACTAACGCCGGACGCGGATGTGAGTTGCAATCTAGGAGTTGTCCTGAAGGAACAGAACCGGCTTGACGAGGCCGCCGCGTCATTGCGAAGCGCGATTGCACTCAACCCGGGACACGCCGTGGCTCATTATAACCTCGGCAACGTGTTCAAGGATCGGAAGATGACAGACGAGGCCATCGCATCCTACCGGCGCGCGATCACCGCCAATCCGGGATACGCCGCCGCGCACTTCAATCTCGGGAACCTGCTGAGGGACCGGGGCATGGCGGATGACGCGGCTGCCTCCTATAAGCAGACTATCGCAATTAATCCGGAGCATGCCGGGGCATATAACAACCTCGGCAAGATACTCAAGGACCTGGGCAGATTCGATGAGGCCATTGAGTGCTTCCGCCATGTTACAGCTATACATCCCGATTACGCCGACGCATATTACAACGCAGGCGTGGCCTTCAAAAGCATTGGTGATGTAAAGGAAGCCACAGAATCCTACCGACGCGCGATTTTGGTTGATTCGGACCATGCCCTCGCGCACTATAACCTCGGTAACGCGCTTAGGGAACAGGGAATGTTTGAAGAGGCCGTGGCATCCTATCGGCGCGCGATTGAGCTGGATGAAAACAATCTGTCCGCGAAACATCTCCTGGCTGCCCTGACGGGACATACCACGCAAATCGCTCCGAGACAGTATATCGTGGATATGTACAACGTATATTCAAAGACCTTTGATGACCATCTTATCGATAAACTTGGCTACAAGATTCCCAAGGTACTCCGGGGAATGTTCTCGAATCTTTTTGAAGACGGGCCGCATTTTCGGAATGTGGTAGATCTGGGATGCGGCACAGGTCTGTCCGGGGTGGAATTCCGTTCCGTTGCGGGCCGTCTCAGCGGAGTAGACCTCTCTTCCGGGATGATAAACGAGGCGAAGGGTAGGAACCTGTACGATGTTCTGTATGTTGCTGATATTGTAGAATTTCTGGATGAGACCGTTGAACAGTACGACCTGTTTGTGGCAACCGATGTCTGCATATACATCGGTGACATGGAGACTTTCTTCGCGTCGGTTGACAGACGCGCCACAAAGGGCGCCTGGCTTGCCTTTTCAACGGAAACCCTGGATGGAGATGGATATGTGCTGCGCCATACCGGACGCTATGCCCACAGCAGGGATTATATCCTGTCGTCCGCCAGAAGATATAATTTTGTGGAGGAAGTATCCCGACCTGAAATCATAAGGAAGGAAGGCGACGAAGGAATATGGGGAGACGTCTTTATAATGCGGCATGTATCGTAAACAGGGATAGCCCTTTCTTGCCAGACGGTTGGGTAGGGGCGACTTCAGTCGCCCGACAGTGAAGGGAGGTTAAAACCTCCCCTACCCATACAGTAAAAACACAGATTGGTGTTTGATACCTGAGCAGCTGTGCTGCAAGTTACTTCCTATTATAATGCCGACGTCTCGGCATAGCGGAGCTTCTTACAAACATCGCAAATGTCCCCCTATTCTTCTTCTTTTTTTCGTTAAATATCCTGTCTTCGCAGATGGTATTTTGTCATTTTCAGCTGAAGCCCCCTCCTGCTCAGACCTAACTGCAGGGCCGCTTTGCTGACATTTCCGCCGCATTCCTCTAGGACCCTCATGATCATGTCCTTTTCCAGTCGTTCCGTTTTGTCTTTCAGAATATTTTTGAAAGACCTTTTGGGTTTGGCGGGACTGCCGGACGTTTGAGCCGCTGAGGAAAATCGAATCTCCGCAGGAATATCTTCAAGGGTTATGGTATCGCCTGTGGTCAGCAGCACCAGTCTTTCCATAAGGTTTTCCAGTTCTCTGATGTTTCCCCGCCAGCCGTAGTGTGAAAAGAACTCTTCCGCCTTCGGATCAATATGCTCTATCTTGCGGTTAAGTTTTTCGTTGAATCTTTTGAGGAAAAAATCGGCAAGGGGACCTATATCTCCCCTTCTTTCTCTCAGAGGGGGGATATCTATAGGAAATACGTTCAGTCTGTAATACAGATCCTCCCTGAACCTTCCTTCCCCCACTTCCTCCAGGAGGGTTTTGTTTGTAGCCGCAATAAGCCGTACATCAACTTTTATTGTCCGGAGGCCGCCCACCCTTTCAAATTCCTGATCCTGGATAACTCTGAGGATTTTTACCTGCATATCCTTCGGCAGATCTCCGATTTCATCAAGAAACAGGGTGCCTGTGTGGGCCAGTTCGAATCTGCCGGGTTTTCTGTGAACGGCGCCCGTAAAGGCCCCTTTTTCAAAGCCGAAAAGCTCACTCTCCAGCAGATTTTCTGCGATAGCCGCACAATTGATTTTAATAAAGGGACTGTCTTTGCGCGGGCTGTTTCTGTGGATTGCCTGGGCGAAGAGTTCTTTGCCTGTGCCTGTTTCACCTGTGATCAGGACTGTTGTGGCCGTAGGAGCTACTTTTCCAATAAGATCATACATCTCCACCATACATTCGCTGGAGCCGATAATATCGTGGCGGTCTATTTCATCGGATGAGAGTGCCGGTTCGTTTTCATTCAAGGCTTTGGTTTTAAAGGCCTTGCTGATAACATTTTTCAGGTCATCCTGATCAAAGGGTTTTGTGATATAGTCAAATGCTCCCTTTTTCAGTGCTTCTACCGCTGTTGCTATGGTGCCGTGGGCGGTAATGACAATCACCGGAATTGAAGGATAATTTTTTTCTATTTCACTCAAAAGGCCGAGACCGTCGAGTTTCGGCATTTTGAGATCCGTAATAACGACAGCCACATCATCGTTTTTAAGCAACTCGAGCGCTTCGAGACCTTCGGATGCCGTAGCGACCTCGTACTTTTCTCTCTTAAGCATGGCCTCTAAAACAAGGAGCATGTTTGGTTCATCGTCAACTATCAGTATCTTTTTCATATGTGGCTTATTTGAGTTAATTTTTATAACCTGCAATAACTATTACGTGATTTGTTCCCTGTCAAGGTATTTAAACGAATCAGATTCTTATGAAAAAGACCGTTCCGCTGCCGGGTGTTGATTCCACATCTATACGGCCGCCGTGGTTCTTTATAATCCTCTGACATACGGAAAGGCCAAGCCCGGCCCCCTTTTTCTTTGTTGTAAAAAAGGGCTTGAAAATGTTTCTTAGCTCATCCTTGCTTATTCCGCAACCCGTGTCGCGGATGGCAATTTCTAAAGTCTTGTCTCCATCATCTTTTATTTTGGCAGTAGCAAAGCTCAGGATACCGCCTTCGGACATTGCCTCAACGCTATTAAGCGCTATATTCAGGACAACCTGTATCATTTGTTCACCGTCCATCTTTACGTCCGGTAGATCAGGGTCTGGATTTTTTTCAATAACTATATTTTCAGGTAAACCGGCTGCCTTGATCAGTGATATAACCTTGTCTACGATACGATTTATATCCTGCGCTTCCGCATTCATTGAATAAGGCCTGGCATAGTTGAGAAACTGTGACACAACGCTATTCAATCTGTCCGTTTCCTCTACTATAATACCGAGAAGTTTATGGTTCTGTGCAGATCCCACCTCTGACTTGAGGTATTGGGCTGCACCCTTTATGGAACTCAGGGGATTACGTATCTCATGGGCAAGGCCGGTTGACATTTCCTCCAGGAGCATTGATCTTTCTTTTTCTATCTCTTCGTCAATGGCATAAAGTGACACAGATACGTCTCTGCCCTCAAAGAAGAAACGGGCCGCAATCTTTTTCAGGATCAGTTTAGCCGGATCTATAAAAATGACGATTATAAAAGATGCCATCAAAACGCTGTTTAGCGGGAGGACTGTATTTTTTCCGAACAGACCTGTAATGAGGTAAAATATGATGGTCACAAACAACACGAGGGCAAAGACAATCAGGGCTCTAACCATAATCTCGTGAAGCTCTGGGAGGCGGGAGTAGGTTATAATTATCAGAGTGAAGTAGATCAAAACGGCTATTGCGATATTGGACATAGAGGGAATGTCGTAGCCATAGGAGTGAAATATATCGAAAACGCTCAAAGCTGCCGCCAGGGCGCAGGCAATAGCTACGTAAATCAATCTCTCCCTTTCAATATCCGACCCCTTCATTTTAATGGAATCAATAAGCGCTGTGTAGCAGTAAACCATGGCGGAACCGAGATACAGGTAAAAGACGAGATTCAGATAAGGCCAATCGTAACACGGCGTGAGACAAATGGCTGTAAGCAGGAAACTGCCAGATGCGGTTGATATTACAATTTTCCTTGAAGGGAACTTTTGCCGGTTTAAAAAGGAACGGCAAAAGGCAATCAGCGATGGCGGAATTGATAATGCCCCCAGATAGCTGATGGCTTTCCAGAAATCAGCGCCAAAAATCCCGTAGAAAAATGTCCCCGTCTTTTGAAGAAACAGGGCAAGGCACAGGAAGGCAAAAGAGAGCTGGGCAGGAGACCTCTTTTGCTTGATGAACAGAGAAATAGAAATTGTAAGACTGATTGCCGCCAGGGCGAAGGTTTCCATAAGTTTCCAATCAGATGTAATACATTTATAAAACTTGCAACCGGCTAAAAATAAAGTGGTAACTTTCAGCCGTTATGACATCCTCAAGATTGAACAAATTACGACGCTTTTCCAATGTTATGTTGATGCTATAGATCAGAGAGAAGAAAAACCTCAACGAGGGACTATTATAACACTTCAGGCTGCTCTGACAACCGTAAAATTAATTGTAGAGGGCATCAACTCTTCTGCCGGTTCAGTGCGTAAAACAGTTCCCAGTGGGAACAGAGCTACGCACTTCGCAACCCCTTTCTGCCGTGTACTCAAAATAATTAATATATGAATCCATAAGCATCTCAAGTTGTTGTAAGGGGACAGGATTTATTTCTACTGCTGGCATGGATGATGCTTAGAGGGTAAGCATCGTGGAGTTGTGCTTAATCAGCAAAAAGGAGGATTTGTTTACGATGAATAAAAAAACTACAGCGGTTGTTTTCCCCGGTCAGGGTTCTCAGCATTCCGGTATGGGGAAAGATTTTTATGATAACATCCCGGTAAGCAGAGACACCTACCTTGAGGCCTCGAAAATTCTGGGATGGGATGTTGCTGCCATGTGTTTTGGCGAAGACGAAAGACTTAATCTGACCGAATATGCCCAGCCCTGCATACTTACCACAGAAATTGCCATGTTTCGCGGGCTTCAATTTCTATTTGATTTTGCTCCTGAATATTTTGGGGGGCACAGCCTGGGCGAATATACGGCTTTGGTTGCCGCGGGAGTTCTTCCTTTTTCTGAAGCTCTGAAGATTGTTTGGGATCGGGGGCGTCTAATGCAAAGCGCGACACCTGTGGGAACTGGAGGTATGGCTGCGATTGTAGCAAATGATCTGGATATGGGTGTAGTACAAAGCGCATTGAACGGACTCCCGATAGACATTGCAAATGATAATTGTACCAGCCAGGTTGTCGTAAGCGGTATGTCCAGCGCAATGTCCGAAACGGAAAAGAGGCTTAGGGAATCTGTAGGCGACAGCCAGTCTTTTCGTTTTATCCCCCTGAATGTCAGTGCCCCCTTTCACAGCCGTTTTATGGATACGATAAAAGAGGCTTTTGGGGAAATATTGGGTAACATAGAAGCGAGAATAAAGCCTGCCAACGCAAAAAGGGTGACTTCAAATTTCACCGGTTTTTTCCATTCGGACAACCCAAGTGAAATTGTTGAGAGAATGGTGTCTCAGATAAGCAACACAGTGCAGTGGAGGAAAAACATGGAGACCCTTGCCGCCTCGGCGAATTCAATTTTTGAGATAGGCCCGGGCCGTCCCCTTAAAGGGTTTTTCAAGACCATAGATCTGGCATGTCAGTCCATTACGAGATTTTCAGCAGCGCAGAGGGTGTTTGAAAAAGCCGTGGCGCGCTAAATAAGTTTTTACCGGCGCGTAACAAGTGGTTTTCAACCCTCGCCCACTCCCGTTTTATAAAGAGATAAAGGTGTTTTAAACTATCCCGACTCGTTGGAATTTATATCAGCGAACAGGTGGAAGCCTGATGGGGTAATACAAATTTTTCAGGAGAATAAAACATGAACTTTGATCTTACCAATGATCAGCAGATGTACATGGAAACGGTTCGAAAATTTGTCAGAAACGAAATAACACCGAAGGTTATGGAAATGGAGAAAGATCATACCTTTCCCTTCGATATAATCAAAGGGGCATGGAAGGTCGGCCTGTTAAATCTTTCTATTCCAGAATCGGTGAAAGGGTATGAGGTAGATATAGTTTCAACGGCACTGATTATCAGAGAGCTGTCCTATGGTGATACAGGAATCTCGACATCGGCAATGTGTAATGATCTCGCCAATATTGTCATTGCACAGAATGGAACGGAGGAGCAAAAAGAGGCCTTTCTCCGGCCCTTTGTCGAAGCTCCCATCATTTCATCTTTCTGCCTGACAGAACCGGGCGCAGGGTCTGATAATCTCGCCATGACTACCTATATCAAAAAGAGGGACGACGGGAAGTATGTCCTGAACGGGGAGAAGTGCTTCATCACCAATGCTTCGTACGCCTCTCAATTTACGGTGTTCTGCAAGGTCGGGAAACCGGGCAGCATGATGGTGGCCTGTGTTATTATTCCCAGCGAATCGATTCGTGACGGAAAAGTTACTTCTCAGTCGTCCGATGCCAGGGAGATTACCTTGCCCGGAGGAGGTACTGTAATAACGGGCAAACCGGAAGATAAATTAGGGCAGCGCCTCTCGAATACTGCAACGGTAAAGTTTGAGGATGTTGTTATAGAAGAGAATCAGATCATCGGAAACAGAAGGCTTGGATTCAAATATGCCATTGATGTCCTCGATTACGCAAGGCCCATGGTCGCGGCAATTGGTGTCGGGCTTGCAAAAAGGGCCTTTGATATTACACTGGAATACACGAAGGAGCGCAAACAGTTCGGGCAGAGGATCTGCGATATGCCCGTAGCGAGAGACACACTGGTCAAAATGTGGAAAAAAGTGGAACTGGCCGATCTTGCCCTGATGAAGGCAGCATTTAAGGTTCAGGAACAGGCCGATGACAGGGGCATCTATGCCTCTCTTGCGAAAAACGTTGCGGCGGAAGCGGCCCTGTTTTGTACTAAAGAGGGTCTTCATCTTCACGGTGGTTACGGCTTCATGTCAGAATACGAGATATCCAAACTGCTGCGTGATGCCCAGATCATTGATATATATGAAGGTGTGAGAGAAGTGCAGGATATGATTATAGGGCGGGAGTTGGTATAAAAATGTTGTATCTTCATGGGTTAGGTCACTTTCACCCGGAAAATGTGATTACAAACCGGTTTTTGGAAGAACTGGATATAGAAAGCAGTGAGCAGTGGATATTGGAGCGTGTTGGGATACGTACCCGCCGCACGAGCTTGCCCCTGGATTATATAAAAACTACAAAAAACAGAGATCCCCGGGCAGCATTTGAGGCGAGTCTGTACACGAATGCGCAAATGGGAGCCCTTGCAGCACGTCTGGCCTTGGAACGCGCTGCCGTGAAGCTTGAAGATGTGGGAATGATTATATCCGGAAGTTCAACACCAGATTATGTGACACCAGCCGAGGCAGCCACCGTGGCGGCAGAGCTGGGGATAGATGTTCCCTGTTTTGATCTTAATTCCGCATGTTCAACCTTTGGAATGCAGCTCAAGTTTTTGTCCGATATGAAACCGGAAGCGCTTCCGCCTTACGTCTTGGTTGTCAACCCTGAGAGTTTTACGCGTTCGGTTGACTATTCGGACAGAAAGGTGGCTCCGTTATTTGGTGATGGTAGCAGTGCCGCGGTTGTGTCTACCTCAGTTCCTTCAAAAATGGTATTTGAGGCGTTCTTTGCCGATTCGAACCCGCTATCATGGGACACTGTGTGTATCTCCCACATGGGACACTTCGGACAGAACGGACGCGCCGTTCAGGGTTTTGCCATTCGTAAAACAACAGAATCTCTCAGAAAATTACAGGAGATTTACCAAATAGATTCAGGGCAATTTAAATTTGTGGGGCACCAGGCAAACTTCGGAATGCTGAAAACCGTATGCGAGAGGTGCGGTATCTCTGAAGAAGAGCACTGGCACAATGTTGTGGATTACGGCAATACTGGAGGCTCAAGCGCTCCGTGTGTCCTGAGCCAAAACTGGGACAGATTTCGTCCCGGAGACCATATAGCATTAATCGTGGTTGGCTCGGGGCTTACGTGGGTCCGCATGATGCTTAAAATACAGTGATTAGTGAACAGGGAACAGTTTTTTCTGACCACTGACCACTGACCACTGTAAAGTGAGGAAATAGTGGAATACTCTGAATTTATGAAAAAAGGAAGTTTTGAACTGAGCGATCTGATCGCCTTTGCGTACGGGCGATTTGTCGATGACCCGCCTGAAGATTTCGATGCTCGTCTGCCCGCGCCCCCTTTCCTCATGGTTGATCGGATTCTTTCGATAAAAAGTGACGGCAGGAGGGGATCTATTATCGCCGAGCAGGATATACGGATGGACGCATGGTATTTTCAGTGCCACATGCCGGGAGACCCAGTACAGCCTGGCTGTCTCTGCGTGGACGCAATCTGGCAATTATTAGGCTTTTACTGCTGCTGGCGGGGAGGACTCGGTGGTGGCAGGGCGCTGGGCTGCGAGGACATCTCTTTCAACGGACAGATACGACCGTACAACAAAACGGTCCGTTTTGAAATTGATGTGAGGCGGTTTTCGCATCTTAAGGATTCGGGCTCAAGCGTTGTTATAGGAGATGGCAAGGTGTTCGTGGATGATGAACTGATAATGACCATTCAAAAGGCCCGAACGGGAGTCTTCAGAGGAATTGTCTACCCCGATTATCCGAAGATGTCACCCAATTCCAAGGGTGGAATTATAAAGAGGGATATATGAATATTGTAGAATCAAAACCCGTTTGCATTGTAACGGGAGGCGGAACCGGCATCGGCGCCGCGTGTTGCAAAGCCCTTTCTGCCGATGGGTTTAGAGTTGGGATTCATTATCGGAAAAGTGAGGCGCAGGCGAAAGAAATCCTGTCTCACATAGAAGATGGATTTCTCCTGAAAGCGGATCTGGCCGATGTGGATGAAGTGGAAAAGATGGCACAAACCATAAAGAGTGAGGCGGGGCGTGTGGACGTGCTGGTCAACAGTGCCGGTATATCGATCAACAGCGATATTAATTCGATGAAGATCGGAGACTTTGATTCTCAGCGGACAATGTTGCGAGGTGCCTGGTACCTGACCAAACGGATACTGCGTCTTTTTATGCTCCGCAGGGACAGCGGAAGAATCATCAATATCTCCAGTGTGGTCGGACATACCGGCAATGGCGGACAGATCCCGTACACGATGGAGAAAGCGGCACTTGACGCTTTTACCAAGTCTCTCGCGAAGGAATTGTGGGGGAGGAACATTCTCGTCAATTCGATAGCCCCTGGATTTATTGATACAGCCATGACGAAGAATCTTCCGGATGACGTACAGCAAAAGATCCTTCAGGATATCCCCCTGGGGAGGATGGGTCATCCCGAAGAAATAGCCGATGTTGTGGCCTTTCTTGCTGGCAGGGGAACTTACATTACGGGAAGTGTCATTCACGTTAACGGGGGGCTGTATGGCGGCTGATAAAAAAACGATTGAAGGTGTGCTTCTTCTGGTTCCCCAACAGCGTCCGTTTCGTTTTATCGATGACATACTGGAAATGGATGAAAATCATATTATCGGAACATACCGCTTCCGGGACGATGAATATTTCTATAAAGGGCATTTCCCGGGGCACCCCATTACTCCGGGAGTTATTTTGATTGAAACGATGGCCCAGACAGGGGTTGTTGCCTTCGGTATATATCAGCTTATGTGGCAAGGCAATTCGTCCGATCAGATTAAGAGGTTGGTAACCCTTTTCACCATGGTCGATGAATGCGATTTCAACGGCATCGTAAGTCCCGGAGAACGGGTTATTATTACCGGTGAAAAAATCTATCTTCGCAGAGGTAATTTAAAAACGAAGGTCAGTATGGAAAAAGAGAATGGGGAATCTGTATGTCACGCAGTACTGACCGGAAGGGGAGTTAATTTTAATGAAAAATAGAGTGGTGATAACAGGAATGGGCGTTGTGGCGCCGAACGGACATGGATTGGATAATTTTGAACAGGCCCTGCGCGATGGGCGATCGGGAATCCGATTCTTTCCCCGGTTGGAGGAACTGAAATTCTCCTGCCAGATAGGGGGCATGCCGGAGGGGTTTGATGATATTCGCAAGAGCTATTTTGACCACGAAAAGCTTATGTCTCTGAACGATAATATCGGGTATGTGTCAGTATCCGCCGTCGATGCGTGGCGTGATGCGGGATTTACCTTGTCTGATGACGATAACGATCAGGTGCATTGGGACACAGGAGCCATTCTCGGGTGCGGTATCGGTGGTATGGATACGATTGCCGAGAGAGTTGTTCCCATGGTCAACGAAGGTAAAACGCGCCGAATGGGAAGCAGGATTGTTGAACAGGTCATGAACAGCGGAACCAGCGCCCGTGTAGGGGGTCTGCTGGCACTCGGAAACCAGGTCACATCGAACTCCGCCGCCTGCAGTACGGGAACAGAGGCTATTGTAAATGCAATGTGGAAAATACGAACGGGACAGGCAAAGAGGATGCTGGCAGGAGGGTCTGAAGGAGTGTCTCCGTATATCTGGGCCGGATTCGATTCCATGCGCGTCATCGCACGCAAGTTCAACGATCAGCCGGAAAAAGGCTCTCGCCCAATGAGTGCCTCCGCAAACGGTTTTGTACCCGGTGCGGGAGCGGCTGTATTGGTCCTTGAAGAATTGGAAACCGCCCTGAACAGGGGTGCCAGAATTTATGCGGAAATACGTGGAGGGTACGTTAATAGCGGTGGTCAGAGCAACGGCGGCAGCATGACCGCGCCGAATCCGGAAGGGGTGCAGCGCTGCATCAGGGGTGCCCTCGCCGATGGAAACACGGTCTCTGATGAGATAGATGCAATCAACGGTCATCTGACCGCGACATTTGCCGATCCTGGGGAGATCAGAAACTGGTCACGAGCCCTCAATAGAGATCCTCAGGATTTTCCATACATAAACTCTACCAAATCGATGATTGGTCACTGTCTCGGAGCGGCGGGTGCCATTGAGAGTGTTGCTGTTGTTCTGCAGTTGCATAATGGCTTTTTGCATCCATCTATCAACTGTGAAGATGTGCATCCCGACATTGAGGCGTATGCGGACAAGATTCCTCACACAGTAATGGAATTTCCGGAGTTAAAAATCATCGCCAAGGCCTGTTTTGGTTTTGGAGATGTGAACAGCTGCCTGATTTTTAAAAAATGGGAAGAATGAAATGAGTTACGAATTTTAAGTTAAAAACAAAAGTTATAAGGAGAAAAAGAATGGACGAAAAACAGATTTTTAAAGAGATGGTTACTATCCTCACCCCCTATGTCAAGGATCCGGTTTTGCTGGAGAATGCGACAAAGGAGACGCATATACTTGATGACCTTAAGGTCAATTCCGCACGTCTGGTGGATGTCATCATCAAATGCGAGGATGTGTTTGACATTGAAATTGATGATGATGATGCCGATCAGATCAGGACCATCGGAAACGCTGTGGATATCTTACAAAAAAAGTTAAATTAAGGCAATCCATGAAAAGGACAACAAAATGTCTCCTGTACCTGCAGTATCTGATGGGGCGCCTGTTTGTTGTTATTGTTGGTCCTCTTCTGTTTATTGCCGTAAGGCTCATGGGGTACCGCGTACGAGAGCTGAGCGAGATGAGGAAGACAGCCCGGGATCTTTTTAAACAACACAAGGGTCCCTGGGTTATATGTCCCAATCACATGACCATGATAGATTCCGTTATCGTGGCTTATGCCATGGCGCCCTTGTATCGTTATATACTGTGGTACCGGTTACTTCCCTGGAATCTTCCGGAACAGACAAATTTTCAGAGCAACATATTTCTGACCATTATTTGTTATTTGACAAAGTGTGTTCCCGTCAACCGGGGGGGAGACAGGGGGAAAATGAAAGCCACCCTGGATACTTGTCAGTACCTGTTAGGGAAAAAGGAAAGCCTGCTCATCTTTCCTGAGGGAGGACGTTCCCGGACAGGACGTGTGGATACGGAGAATTTCTCCTATGGGGCGGGTCGCCTGATCGCCCATGCCGACGATTGCCGGGTGCTATGCGTCTATCTTCGGGGGGATGGTCAGAAAACGTACAGTAGCATTCCTAAATTTGGCGAACGTTTTACCGGAAAAATAGAGACATTCATTCCCGATATGGAAAACGGGGGATTGAAAGCGCAGAGAAACTGTGCACGGCAGATAGTGGAACGGCTGGCTCGAATGGAGAAAGAGTGTTTTGATAGGCAATGATATTGTGGATCTTGCCGATCCTCAGGCAACGGGGAAGGGCCGGGATATCCGTTTCATAAACAGGGTATTCACGACGGATGAACGGCACAAAATTCTCGACAGCGATGAACCTGACATAGTGCTATGGAGCCTGTGGGCGGGAAAAGAAACCGGATATAAGGCAATGAGTAAAACACACCCTGCCGTTTCCTCTTCACCCGGGCGCTATGCAGTACAATTGTCCGATACCCCCCTGCCCAAATCGGGCACCGTTGAAACCCCCTGTGGCCCGGTATTCGTCCGGTTTCGTATAACCAGTGAGTATGTCCACTGTATCGGCGCAACGACAGACAAAAGCCTGAATTTTATCGTGTGGGATGTCCAAACAATACTCCATCCTGAGATTGCCCCGGATTATCAATCGGATTTTGTTCGGAATATGGTCAGAGAAAAGATGTCTCGCTATTTGAAAGAAGACTTGGAAAGCTTAGAGATCGTTCGCTCAAAGGGGCGTTGCGGCCTTGGACCCCCGGTAATATATGCCGGAGGAAAAAGAACCGCAATCGACATCAGTATGAGCCACGATGGCCGGTTTGCGGCCTGCGCGATTTCAGGACGCCATGGTTAGGGAGGTGTCTCCTTAGTGTATTTTGTTATACTGTTGCATTGTGAGATATTTAATGAGTGAAAGCAAAATAACATTTTTCCGGTATTTTTCGTAAAAACCTGTTGACATGATTTTTCACTATTGTTATATATGAGACTATATTTTTAGTATAGCACTGAAGGTGAGCAGGCATGAGATACATAATGGTAAAGATAAACTGGTGGTGGCAAAACTCAAAGGAGGGGTTTGTCTGCCGCTAAAATCTTAAATTAAATAGATAATAAGCCGTGGGGAATCTCTCAGAATCTCCGCGGCTTTTTTGTTTTTTATCACTAAATGTTGCATGCAAAAAAAGGCCGTGAAATTATCACGGCCTTTTTTATTTTAAGAAGAGAGGTAAATTTAACATGTACAATCCATCATTTGAAACTTTTGAAAAACTTGCAAAAAAGGGAAATCTGATCCCCATTTTCAGGGAAGTTCTGGCAGACATGGAAACCCCTGTCTCAGCCCTCATGAAACTGCGTTCAGAATCTCACTCCTTTCTTCTGGAAAGCGTGGAGGGGGGCGAAAAATGGGGGCGCTATACTTTTCTCGGATCTGACCCCCACATAATTTTCAGTGTAAGAGGAGAGGATGTCCTGATTCAGAAAAAAGGGAACATTGAACGCCATAAGCACGGTGGAGATCCTCTGAAGTTTCTGAAGGACTTAATGGAACGGTACCAACCCGTTCCTGTGGATGGTCTCCCTCGGTTTTACGGTGGCGCAGTGGGATTTCTCGGTTACGATATGGTGCGATACCTTGAAAGGCTTCCCGCCGGAACTGAGGATGATTTAAATGCCGATGATGCCGCGTTTCTCATAACCGACACTCTCATGATCTTTGATAATGTCCGGCACACCATTAAGGTGGTGGCCTGTGCATTCACCGAAAGCAGAGAAGACCTTCTCGCGCTCTATGAAGAGAGCATCAAAAAGATCGAAGAACTGGTCAGAATGGTGAAAGCTCCCCTCGAAAAGGAAGCTCACCCTCAAAAGGCGGAAAGGAATATCTCTCTTCAGTCCAATATGACGCCGTATGAATATAAGAACATGGTTAAAAAGGCCAGGGAATTTATCGTTTCGGGCGATATAATCCAGATTGTCCTCTCGCAACGGTTTCAAATGAGAAATGGGATGGATCCCATAGATCTCTACCGGGCTCTTCGCTATATCAACCCCTCCCCATATCTTTTTTACCTGAAGATCGACGATCTCATCCTAATCGGGTCTTCCCCGGAAGTCATGGTCCGTCTTGAAGAAGGAAACGTGGAACTCAGGCCCATCGCCGGAACGAGAAGAAGGGGAGAAAATGAACAGGAAGACAGGAGGCTCGCCGACGAGCTTCTGCAGGACCCAAAGGAGAGAGCGGAACATATCATGCTTGTCGATCTGGGAAGAAACGATCTGGGCAGGATTGCACGGATCGGCAGCGTTCAGGTCAATCAACTGATGGTCGTTGAACGGTATTCCCACGTCATGCACCTCGTCTCCAATATTCAGGCTCAATTGGCCCGGGGTAAAGATTGCTTCGATGTCCTGAAAGCCACCTTTCCGGCAGGCACCCTGTCGGGAGCGCCGAAGATCAGGGCTATGGAAATCATCGATGAACTGGAGCAAACCCGGAGAGGCCCATACGGGGGAGCAGTCGGCTACTTCAGTTTCACAGGTAATATGGATCTGTGCATTACCATAAGAACCATTGTGGTCAAGGATGGAAAGATTTCCATTCAGGTGGGCGCGGGAATTGTCGCAGATTCCGACCCCGATGCTGAATATGAGGAGACCGTCAATAAAGCCGAGGGAATGATGCAGGCCATCAGACTGGTTGCATCGGAATTTGAAATAACCAAAATTTTTTAATGGAGAAGAAAATATGGTTTTAATGATCGATAATTACGATTCCTTTACGTACAACCTTGTTCAGTATCTTGGACAGCTTGGTGAAGAAGTTGTAGTCCACCGTAATGACAGGATCACCATTGAAGAAATCGAGGATCTGAATCCACATGCGATTTTCCTGTCTCCCGGTCCTGGCTCGCCGAAAGAAGCGGGGATCACAGTGGATATAATCAAGCATTTCCATAAAACAATTTCCATCATGGGAATCTGCCTGGGTCACCAGGCTATCGGCTATGCCTTTGGCGCCGATGTCGTCAGGGCTGACAGTCTCATGCACGGGAAAACCTCCGGAATCATCAATGATGGTAAAACGATTTTCAAGGGCCTTTCCAGCCCTTTCATCGCGGGTCGTTATCATTCCCTGATCCTGAATCGAGATTCCATTCCGCCGTGCCTTGAAATCAGCGCTGAAACGGAGGAGGGAGAAGTCATGGGTGTCAGGCACCAGAAATATCCTGTAGAGGGAATACAGTTTCATCCTGAATCAATCCTCACACCGAATGGAAAACGGATTATCAGGAATTTTCTGGAAATGAGTAAAAATTAAAGGAGGAAATTTTTATAATGATTAAAGAAGCAATAGGAAAAGTAGTTAATAAAGAGAATTTGAAAGAACAGGAGATGATGGCAGTTATGGATGAAGTGATGGAAGGTGCGGCAACACCAGCCCAGATCGCGGCCTTTATCACCGCCCTAAGGATCAAGGGCGAAACGGTCTCAGAGGTTACCGGCGCCGCCAGAATCATGAGACAAAAGGCCACGAGAATCGATGCACGTTCATCCATTATCGTGGATACCTGTGGAACGGGTGGAGATGAAATGAAGACTTTCAACATCTCTACGGCCGCCGCCTTTGTGGTAGCAGCGGCAGGCATCACCGTGGCAAAGCATGGAAACCGGGCCGTCTCCAGCGGCTGTGGAAGCGCCGATGTCCTTGAGGCACTGGGAGTGAATATTAGCGTAGCACCGGAAATTGTTGAAGAATGTATTCATGAAATCGGCATCGGCTTTCTTTTCGCCCCCAGACTCCACGGCGCCATGAAATATGCCATCGGCCCGCGCAGAGAAATCGGAATCAGAACCATATTTAACATGCTTGGACCTTTGACAAACCCCGCAGGGGCAACATCCCAGCTCATTGGAGTCTATGATCCCAGCCTGACGGAGATGTTTGCCGGTGTATTGAAAAATCTGGGGACAAAAAGGGCTTTTGTGGTTTACGGCTCCGATGGTCTCGATGAAGCCACAGTGACGGGTGAGACACGGGTCTCCGAATTGAAGGACGGATTGATTACTACCTACAACATTAACCCCGTTGACATATTCGGTAAAACATACAGTGGAGAGGATCTCCTCGGCGCCGATGCCTCACATAACGCGCAAATCACGAAGGATACCCTGTCAGGCAAGAACGGGGCGTGTCGAAAGATTGTCCTTCTCAATGCCGCTCTCGCCATCGTGGCGGGAGAAAAGGTCGAAACCATTGAGGAAGGAATTGCCATAGCCGAAGAGTGTATCGACAGCGGAAAAGCCATCAAGAAACTACAGGCCCTTATTGAACTTTCCAACAGATGAGGAAACACAATGATTTTAGGCAGGATTATAAAAACAAAAAAAAGAGAAGTTGATCACCTGAAGGAGTCAACGTCCCTTGAGGCACTTAAAAAAGCCGTCAGGGATTTGCCTTCTCCCCGTGATTTCAAGAAGGCGATCAGCGGTCGAGACTGCTCTATCATTGCCGAGGTGAAGAAGAGTTCCCCTTCCAGAGGAAGGATCAGAGAAGATTTTGATCCCCTCAAGATTGCCTCCATTTATGAAGCAAATGGCGCCGCGGCTATTTCCGTACTTACGGATGAAGAATTCTTCGAGGGGAGAAACTCATATCTTTCGGAAATAAAGGAAACGGTTTCCCTCCCTCTTCTGAGAAAGGAATTTATCATAGACCCCTACCAGATCTACGAGACAAGGATCATCGGAGGAGATGCCGTTCTTCTCATTGCAAGTCTATTGGAAGAGAAAACGCTCAGGCAATTTATAGCTCTAGCGGAATCGCTGGGTCTTTCAGCTCTGGTCGAGGTTCACTCCAGGGAAGAGATGGACAAGGCCCTTGCCGCGGGTGCGAGGATTGTAGGAATCAACAACAGAAACCTGGAGACCTTTTCCACCGATCTGACGACCAGTCTGGAACTGGCACCTTATGTTCCCGGAGACAGGATCGTGATCAGCGAAAGCGGCATTCAGACGCGAGAAGATATTGAAACTTTAATGAAAAAAGGAATCCATACTTTCCTTATTGGCGAGGCGCTGATGAAGGTACCTGATATAGGCAAAGAGCTGAGAGGGTTTTTAGTATGACGGAGATAAAGATCTGCGGGATCACAAACCTTGATGATGCCCTTGCCGTTTACGAAAGCGGGGCCGACGCGCTGGGCTTTATCTTTTACCCCAAAAGTTCCCGGTACGTATCACCGGAAAAGGCGAAAGAGATCATTGAAAACATTCCGGGCGAGATAACGAGGGTCGGAGTCTTTGTCAATCATCGTGCCGATGAGATCAAGGAAATCGTTGAATTTTGCAGCCTCAACCTTGTTCAGCTCCACGGGAATGAAACACCTGAGTACTGCCGTCAATTTCCCACATCCATACTGATCAAGGCCTTTTCACCCAGGACGGAGAGTGATCTTCAAACATTGAAAGATTACCCTGTAAGAGCCATCCTTGTGGATACTCATGATCCCAAGCTCTACGGCGGAACGGGAAAAACATCAAACTGGGGACTGGCCTCAAAAATCAGGGAATCGCACCCACTTATACTCTCCGGAGGTCTAAATATCGACAACATAATAGAGGCTATCGAAACTGTACACCCCGGCGCGGTGGATATTAACAGCGGTGTTGAATCCTCACCGGGGGGAAAGGACCATGATAAGGTAAGGAAGATTATTGATATTGTGCATAAGAATGGTCGACATACTGATAGAGAAGAGGCAGTGATCTTTAATGATCACTGCCAAATTTGATACATGAAACTCAAATAAGAAAAGGTGATAACATGAAAAAAATACTGCCCGACAAAAAAGGCCATTTCGGAGTCTTTGGGGGGCGCTACGCTGCCGAGACGCTGATGCCGGTTCTTCTTGAACTGGAAAAAGCCTATAACGAAGCAAAAAAAGATAAAACATTCAGAAAAGAACTCGCATCCTATCTTCATGAATATTCGGGAAGAGAAACTCCCCTCTATTTTGCGAAGGGACTCACGGAAAAACTGGGAGGCGCCCGGATCTACCTGAAACGGGAGGACCTCAATCATACGGGCGCTCACAAGATAAACAACACCCTGGGACAGGCCCTCCTTGCGAAAAGGATGGGGAAAAAGAGGGTAATAGCGGAAACGGGGGCCGGTCAGCATGGTGTGGCAACCGCAACGGTCGCGGCCCTCTTTGGAATGGAATGCCAGGTCTTCATGGGCGTGGAGGATATAAGAAGGCAGGCGCCTAATGTCCTGCGCATGAAAATCCTGGGTGCTGAGGTCATACCGGTTTCATCCGGAACGGGAACGCTTAAAGATGCCATGAACGAAGCGATGCGCCAGTGGGTATCGCGTGTTAGAGACACATTCTACATAATCGGCAGCACGGCAGGTCCACATCCCTACCCTGTGATGGTACGGGATTTCCAGACTGTGATAGGCAAGGAAACAAAGAGGCAGATCCTGAAAAAAGAGGGAAGGCTCCCCGATGTACTCATCGCCTGCGTGGGAGGGGGCAGCAATGCCATGGGGCTTTTTTATCCCTTCAGAGATAACCCTGAAGTTGCATTTATCGGTGTGGAAGCCGCGGGAAGCGGGATCGCCACGGGCAAACACGCGGCAAGCATATCTGCAGGAAAGCTCGGGGTGCTTCATGGGAATAAAACGTATCTTCTTCAGAATGAATACGGTCAGGTAAATGACGCACATTCTATCGCTCCGGGACTCGATTACCCCGGTGTCGGGCCGGAACACAGCTACCTTCACGAAACTGGCAGGGCCAAATACGTAACGATAGACGATGATGAAACTCTTGAGGCCTTCATGCTACTGTCAAAATGTGAAGGAATAATCCCCGCATTGGAAAGTGCCCACGCCATCGCCTATGCCATGAAGTTGGCCCCTACCCTGAACAAAGAAAAAATAATAGTTGTCAACCTGTCAGGCAGGGGGGACAAAGATCTGGGAACCATTAACGAAATAATGGAGGTCCATTAGCCATGAGACGGATTGAAAGAAAATTCAGAAATTTGAAGAAAAGAGAAGAGAAGGCACTCGTTGCTTATCTGACGGCAGGAGACCCTGACCTGGAAAAAACGAGGGAGATAATACTTGGTCTGGATAGTGCGGGCGTGGATATTCTCGAAATCGGGGTCCCCTTTTCCGATCCAACGGCCGACGGTCCCATCATTCAGGCTGCCTCCCGGAGGGCTCTGGAAAACGGGGCAACACTTTCCAGAATCCTTGATATGGCAGAATCTGTAAGAGAGTCCAGCGATATCCCGATAGTCCTTTTTGGCTACTACAACCCTATCCTGAATTACGGAAATGAAAGATTCGCAAAAAGGGCAAAGGCCGCTGGCATCGACGGGATCCTGGTTGTTGATCTTCCGCCGGAAGAGTCCGCTGAACTGAGAAAATATACGGACAGGTCGGGAATCGACTTCATTTCTCTTATTGCACCGACGACCCCCTCCGAACGGATCGAAAAGATCTCCAAAAAGGCCACAGGTTTTCTCTATTATGTTTCAATTACAGGAGTAACTGGAACCGCAAAACCACAGGTTTCCGACATTGAAAGAGAGATGCAAAGAATAAGGGGCATAACAACATTGCCTGTCGTTGTGGGTTTCGGCATATCCACACGGGAGCAGGCCAGTGAACTTGCGCCCTATGCCGATGGTATCGTCATCGGAAGCGCTTTTGTCCGGCTGATCGATGAAAACAGCGACAAAAATAACATGGTGAATATCGTTTCCGGCTATGCTAAGGATATTAAAGAGGCCATCCGAAACAGATAAAGGACAATCCATTATTTGTGTGTTTTATGGAAACTCGGTAAGAGCTATGATAAATGGACACGAAGGAAAACTATATTACATTTAAAAGAAAGGGATTTGTGAACAAGCAGGAGATGATTGAGAAAGCGTGGGGGGTCAAATCTTTGTTCTTTAATATTATCACCGCGAATCTTGCCATAACCGCCAAATCCCCATAAATTCAATGATAAAGATTTGACCCCAATTTCTCTACAAAAAGGGAAAGGAAAAGGCAGCGTCAGGAGTAACTTCCTTGTGGATGATTAAACTGAGCAAGGAACCACAACGGGAATCCTGCTTCCTATGCGGATTGCTTCAACATGTGGTATGGATTTCAGAGAGTGAAGAAACCATCCCAGTGCTTCGATATTTAATATCAGAGGGTCGCCACCTGATAAGATTGCCTCACGGATCTGCTTTGTCCGGGAAACATAATCGACCATCATCTGGAGGCTCTTCCTGGAATGCTTCGTTTCGAGTTCTTTCCATCTGTGCTTTCGATTGCAGTGACGGCAGTATGCCGCGCATGTACCGGTAACCATGGCGAGACAGCGGTCTGAATAGCGATGGATCAGGCCCGGGACTAGCCAGGAAAAGAGGCCGGATTTATTTGTTTTGCTCGGCCTCCCTTGTCCACGAAATTCCACTTGCCTCGCAATTTTCCTCTCGATCTCACCCACAAATCTGGAACTACCAGTCAACTGCCCCCGTTGCAACGATTGACGGATTAAACTCTATTCCCCTTCGGAACGTGTCCCTTTTCTCCACACTCAAGAATGAAAATAAACCCGTCCTCTTTTTGTTAGCTTACGCTGGGCAATAAACTTTTGAAACTCAGGCAAAATATCATTTATCTTTCTGCTCCCGATGACGAAAACCACTCAACCTGTCCATCATTTGCCAATAATAACTAATTATACGCATTACGCTTTTCCTGATAATAAACACTTTTTACAGAAGAGTCCAATAATAGGTATTTGATTTTAGGGCAATATGGGTGTAGAGAAAATTTGATCCAAAGAAAACTTTTTGTTCAGACCGGAATAATATGTAGTACGTATATTAATTGTTAGAACGAAAAAATGAGGTACGGCAATGTCGATAAGGAATGAAGCAATAACGTGGCTCAAAAAGAATTTTCCAAGTGAAATAAATAGCACTACAAGAACATCGAAGTTTTTCCCCGACAGAGAACTTTGGTACCTAACGCGACCTGCTTCATTTTTCGATATGAATGAAAATCATTTCTTAAATATTGTGTGCGAACATGAATCAGAAAAAAACAATTTCCACTTCCTGAAAATACCATTCGAATTCTTCAGTAAAAATAAGGCATTTTTCGACATTCGTAAAAATGGGGAGTCCTTCGATCTACACATTTCAGCTAGAAAAACTGAAAAATTTATTGAAATGCGTAGCAAGGGAAAAGTTAATTTTTCGAGTTTCAAAAAAAAATCGTTCTAACCATTTAATCAATGCGGACGGAAAATACGTCTGTGCAAATTTGAAAAGCAAAACCAAATTGCGGTGGGTCACGCAAGTTCGCGTCGCCGCCGGTTATCATGAACCGTTAGATTACTCAATAATATATTTTTTACCAAGGGAAGTTTATGGACAAAGAGAAGAATAATGAAATTCATAGTTCAGACTCCATGATTAAAGAATCTTCATTAGGATTTCCTATTGGAAGGGTTGCGAAGTCGATTCGAGAGGTTATAGGCCCAAGTTTATCCAATCATGATGTTGAATGTATTTCGATTGTCTTAGTATCCCATCTGATGATTGAGGAGAGAATAAATAGTTTGATAGTTATATGGCTGACAAAACATCTTCCGGAAATGAGTAGTGAAAATAAACAAGGTGTACCTGTCAATGATGTTGCTATGAATGAAATTGCCAAGTATGTTGACAAACTTGATTTTGTTAAAAAGTTGGATTTTATTAAACCACTGGGAACGCTTTTGTGGGGTGACGATAGTAAAGATATCTTCAAGGACTTTTTCAAAATAAATAACGCAAGGATCGAAATAGCCCACCGTCTGGATATAAAAAGCATAAAGATTGGGAGCAAATCTCTTAATACCGAAACTGGCATAGAAAAGTTCCTTGATCTGGCACAACAAAGACTTTTGAATGTATCTGATTTAATAGAATTAATTGATGGATAGTTACAAACATATTCGAAAATCTAACATCACACTTCACAGGACGCCAAGAAACCGGCGCCTGTGAGCTTGGCGTTGGCTGGGAAGGAAAAATGTTATGGCTTCTGACTTTAAATGGAGGATGGGATTCGACTGGGGTTCTGTTACTTTATTGTTCATTTCCGTGATTGGGACTGTTTTCACTGTAGGAGTTTTTCGTGTAATCTCAATCACATTTGCTATCCTTGTTTGCATTTTTATAGTCTACCAATACCACAAATGGAATTCGAAAGGCTGGCCTTCGGTACATTGGCGTTCGATGCTCCTTTATTCTAGCCTCGCTGGATTGGAGACAGCGAAGGCGAAGGCAGAGGGCAGGGAATTCGACCGCGTTACCGCCTGTAGAGAATTGGCCTTAAAGATGTGCGGCCTTGGGAAGGAAATCAATGTGAATATTATGATTGACGCACTTACTCAAGAGAAAGGTTCCTATTTAGCGTCGCTCCTAATCGATCATAGAAGTGAACTCCTCGCCGACGCATCTGACGAAACTGTCAACAATGTCATAGAAGCTGTTCAAAGCTTGGATTTCGGACCGCAGCTCGTTATCTGCAATGTAGTTGAAAACACTTTCGGAAGAGCCGAGGCTGCTCGCTATGCCCTCGCTCTCGCGGAACATAACGCCACATAGTCTAACGGGCAATAATGAATTAAATATCAGCCAACAATCGGCTGCAAGGGACTGCCAGCACTGACGTGCTGTCGGCCCCTGAGCCGGAGCGTTTTATGTGTCACAAAATAATATAATAAAGGTTTGTCCATGAAACTTACTGTCCCAGCACTTGACATAAAAGCAGATGAAGGTTTTTCACCAGATAAAGACATTTTTAATCGGAAAGAATTTGGTGAAAGCCTTCTCAACATGATTAAAAATGCAAACGATGAATTAGTTATTGCTCTTGACGCACCGTGGGGAGAAGGGAAAACCACATTTGTTAAAATGTGGCGTGGATATCTTGCAAATAACAATATTAAAAGCATTTATTTTGATGCCTTTAAAAACGACTATCAAAAAGATCCATTTTTTGCTGTTTCAAGTCAAATATATCAACTCATAGAGCCTCAAGATGAAAAGGAAAAAAATGAATATAAGAAAAGAGCCGTTTCGGCATTAAAAACAATAGGCCGAGCTGGACTGAGGATTGGCATTAAAGCTTTAACTTCGGGTGTCCTAGATGAGACTGTTTTTGAGGATACTGGAACAGTTAAAGATGTATCACAAGAAACTTCAAAAATTATTGATGGGTATATATCAAAACGTATCGAGTCAGCCAATCAGGACAGGGAGAATTTAAGCTGTTTCAGGATCTATATAGAAGCCCTTGCTAAAAAACTTGGCAAGGGTAGCCCAATAATATTTATCGTTGATGAACTTGACAGATGCAAACCTAACTTTGCTCTTGAACTTCTTGAAAGTATAAAACACTTATTTTCTGTAAAAAACATTGTTTTTGTTCTTGTCATGAACCGTGAGCAGCTTGAAGAATCAGTACGCAGTGAATATGGCGTTGGGATCGATTCATCTAAATATCTACAAAAATTTGTATCACTATGGGCCAATTTATCTAAGAGTAAAAATCAGTATGACAATTCGATCAATAAATATCTTCACAATTGTTTAGACAGAATGGAGTTTGAAACAAAAACAGGTAACCAGCAACAGTGTATAGGAAACTATGAAGAATTAGCTAATTATTACAATCTATCCTTGAGAGAAATTGAAAAAAGTCTCACCAACTTTTCTATAATTTGTAATACTACAAGTGAAAATATGGCAACCGATTACCAATGGTTGTCAGTTTATCTTGCAATCGTAAAAGTTATTTACCCCAATACATATAATAAAATAGCAAATGCTACCATCGCATATGATGAGCTCATTAATGAAACTAATATAGTCAATTTATCTGATGATTATTGGAAAGATAAATCTGAACCTCACTTTTTACGTTGGCTTTTGCGTTACTATCTGTCTGAAAATGAAGAATTAACGGAATTCTTGAAACAAGGCGATTTCTCCGGAAACCGCTTTGGAAGAAGAGACGGCGGAATAGAAACAGTTTGTAAGTTGCTTGAAATATATAAAGTCACATAACAAATCGCTTGAGAAACGACGCAAAAAGCGCGCGTCTCAGCTCAACCGTTATGGTGTTGATAAACGTTAATCTAGACAAAATTCCATTCATGGAGGGAGCTGCGATGGGATGAAGCCAAGCAAACCGCTAAACCTATTGTAGAGGCAATTAAAAAATTCGATAAGTCATCATCAGCGCTTTCGAAAGAAATGATAACGTTGTCGAAAAGAATATACTGGTTGACTTGGTTCGTTGCTTTCTTGGCAGTCGCCACTTTAATCCTTACGGCGTGGACGAGGGGGGGGTAAATGCAAAACAGGAGAATAGTATGCATAAGTGTATGTTTAAAAGGCATATAAAAACGATAATTGGATCAATTCTGTTTGCTTTACTGTGCGGCATTACATCAATAGAAGCAAAAACTTTTAAAGTCGCAAGCTATAACGTGGAAAACCTTTTTGATCTTAGCATGGAGGGAACGGAATACCTGGAGTATATTCCGAATACCGGCTATGGCTGGACTAAGGATATCGCAAATATTAAATACACCAATATTGCCAGAGTGATAAAGGATCTGGGCGGTGATGTTGTCACTTTGCAGGAAGTCGAGTCGAAAAAAGCCCTTATCACTCTACGTGACAAGCTGAAAGACTTCGGTGTAGATTACCGTTATCTTGAAATTGCGGACTCCAGGGCTACGCCGGTGAAGTGCGCTGTTCTATCTAAGTTTCCAATTGTTGAGAAAGAAGAAATACAGGTTGATAATGAAGTTGCCAGAAATATTCTTAAAATAACTCTTGATATTGATGGTAATCGTATCATCCTGTTTATCAATCACTGGAAATCGAAGCAAGGCCCTGAAAGTATGAGAATAGGGTACGCCAAAGCGCTCAGGAGAGAGATTGACAAACTAAAAGAGAATATCGACTTTATACTGATAGGTGATTTTAATTCGAACTACAATGAATACAAAACCTTTCGAAATTCTGGCAGATTAAACGATACTAATGGAATTACAGGAATCAATCATATCTTAAAGACTATCAAAGATTCGGAAATGGTCAATGAAAAGATACTGACAAAGCAGGCTGCGAATGAATATCTGTATAATTTATGGCTTGAAGTCAGTAAAACCAGACGTTGGTCTTACAATTTTTTCGGAGAGAAGGGCAGCCCGGACAATATTATCGTATCCAAAGGACTTTATGATGATAAGGGGATTTCCTATATCGATAATTCGTTTAATAAGTTCCACCCGGGCTACCTGTTCAAGAGAAAGGCCATCTATCGCTGGCAAATGCTCGAAAGTGGCCGGGGTAAGCATCTGGGCGAGGGGTACTCGGATCACCTGCCGATTTTCGCGTATTTTTCCACTGAACTCTTCCTCTTTAAAAACAACGATGCTGTTGCCAATGATATCGTTCCCCCAAAGTTGGAAAAACCGAAATCTCCACAAAGCTTGTTTGATCTGAATACCGCTGGCAAAGAAGAGCTTATGTCTATCAATGGAATCGGTCCTGTTCTTTCAGCGCGAATTATAGCTGGACGTCCTTATAGAAGCGTTGATGATTTGCTCAAGGTAAAAGGAATCGGCCCAAAAAGACTTGAAAATATTCGCCCTTATTTCGTCGTAGATAAAAAATAGGGGAATAGCTTATCTATGGGGTCCAATCTTTATTCTTTACAATCTGGTATACGCACTGCATGAACTGTCAAGGATAAAGATTTGACCCCGCCCCCTCGTTAGATTGCTTCGGGCTGCCGCCCTCGCAATGACACTGAGTGACGACTTTTTACAAAACCACAAACATTACAAGAAAGAAAACGGTTGAAGAGGCATCTTTCCCCTGCCACCAGGGAGATCGAAAACATACCTCGGCAAACAGAGTCCAGAAATGTTTCTCCATAACTTTTCCATAATCTCCATACCTTTCCAGATATCGACCCGGAAATGGTCAACACCTTTTACAGGCTCACACTGAAAAAGATAGTATGGCTTAACGGAAATACGCTGAAGGCAGTAGAGGAAATCCCGCATCACCTCATAGGAATCATTTACCCCTTTAAGGAGGACTGACTGGTTCATGACTGGGATACCCGCCCCGAGAAGCAGCTCACACGCCTCTGCAGCGTCAGGAGTAACTTCCCTTGGATGATTAAACTGAGTAAGGAACCACAACGACAACGGTCGATACTTTTTCAACATATCGCAAAGATCCTGATTTATCCTCATGGGAAGGACAACGGGAATCCTGCTTCCTATGCGGATTGCTTCAACATGTGGTATGGATTTCAGAGAGTGAAGAAACCATTCCAGCACTTCGATATTCAACATCAGAGGGTCGCCACCGGATAAGATTGCCTCACGGATCTGCTTTGTCCGGGAAACATAATCGACCATCATCTGGAGGCTCTTCCTGGAATGCTTCGTTTCGAGTTCTTTCCATCTGTGCTTTCGATTGCAGTGACGGCAGTATGCCGCGCATGTACCGGAAACCATGGCGAGACAGCGGTCTGGATAGCGATGGATCAGGCCCGGGACAGCCATGTTCCTTTCTTCTTCAAGGGGGTCATCAGAACTTCCCGGCAAATAATCCAGCTCCCGGGGGTCGGGAAAACATTGAAGACGTATGGGATCTTTTTTATCCGATATATCAATCAAGGACAGGTAATATGGAGTGATGGAAAAACGATAGGTTTCTATAACATCCTTGTATTTATCTGCTTCCTTGACAAATTAATAAATATTTTTCCCTTGACAATAATCCGGATTTATGACTATATGCACCAATCGCTTCTAGAGAGGTTATTTTTATGATGGGTAGAGTTATTAATTTAAATTATTGGTTTAGCTATTTTTATTTTGGCGGATCGGTTTGTCCATCGCGCATGAATAGCTAAGTTCAGCAAATAAAAAATTCAAGCCATGGGTAGACCGAGAGGTTCTGCACCATGGCTTTTTTGTTTATAAGACCATGGTGTGATCTCGGATACATCATGGTCTTTTTTTTTACCAGGGCAGGGAGGATTGAAAAATGATTATCGTAATGAAAAAGAATGCAACAAAAGCACAGATCGAAAATGTAATCGATTGGGTTGAGTCTGTCGGTTACAAGACCCACCCATCCCGTGGAATCGAACGGACGATTATAGGTGCAGTAGGAGACAACCGTGGCAAAGAAAATCTGAAGTTTGCCGAATCTCTTTCGGGGGTCGAAAAAACGATGCCTATCCTGAAACCTTATAAATTAGCCAGCCGCGAAGCGAAGGAGGGCAATACCGTTATCCGGGTTGGCAACTTGGAAATCGGGGGGTCGAGATTCATCGTCATGGCAGGTCCATGCTCGATTGAAAGCGCGGAACAGATGATGGAGTCCGCCTTCATAGTGAAAAAGGGTGGGGCCGATATTATCAGAGGCGGGGCATTCAAACCGAGAACTTCACCTTACAGTTTCCAGGGCATGGAAGAGGAAGGCCTGAAGCTCTTGAGAAGGGCCGGCGATCAGGCGGGAATGCCTGTCATTACTGAGGTGCTCAATCCATCCGATGTAGATCTTATAGAAGAATACACCGATATCCTGCAGATCGGCGCAAGGAATATTCAAAACTTTGCTCTTTTGAAAAGGGTGGGAAAGGCGAAGAAGCCGGTGCTTCTCAAGCGGGGGATGATGACAACTATTGAAGAGCTTCTTATGTCTGCGGAATATATACTCTCATCTGGGAATGACGATGTCATACTCTGCGAGCGAGGTATCCGAACCTTCGAAACTGCAACACGCAATACCCTCGATCTAAGCGCTGTACCCGTTTTAAAGGAACTGTCTCATTTGCCTGTAATCGTTGATCCCAGTCATGCTGCCGGCAACTGGAAATATATCCTGCCTCTGACAAGAGGGGCGCTGGCAGTAGGGGCAGACGGTGTCATAGTCGAAGTCCATCCCGAGCCGGAAAAGGCCGTTTCGGACGGATTTCAGTCCCTGAAACCGGAAAGGTTCTATGTTCTCATGGAAGAAATAAGGAACCTTGAGAAATTTATGAGAAACGAAACGAAGGTGCCGGCATGAAAAGAATCAAGATAAACCTTGACAAGCGGTCTTCCCTTTCCTACGAGATTTCTATGGGTTATAATATCCTCGATCGCATAGGACTTGTCATTGCGAAAAGCAATCTCGCCCATCGCTATATTGTGATTGCCGACTCCAATGTGTCCGCCATTTACGGGGCAAAATTCCTTGCCGTACTCAGGGATATGGCCATTAACGTTGATTTGATTGAGTTCCCCGCGGGAGAAAAGTCGAAGAATATGGACTCGATTCTTGCCATTGTGCGAAAGCTGATCGGTCTTGGCGTAGACAGAAGCTCCGCGCTGATCGCGCTGGGTGGAGGTGTAGCTGGCGATATGACAGGTTTTATCGCATCCATATACATGAGGTCGATACCTTACATTCAGATACCCACGAGCCTGCTTGCTCAGGTGGACAGCAGCATCGGGGGGAAAACCGGAATCGATCTGCCGGAGGGTAAAAACCTGCTGGGAACATTTTTCCAGCCAACGATGGTTTTTGTAGATCTTCAGTTTCTGAATACTCTTCCAGACGGAGAATTCAACAATGGCCTGTCAGAAATTGTAAAGTACGGCATTATTGATGATATAGAACTTTTTAATCTGCTTGAAAGGGAAACTGATGGAATCAGGAAGAGGGACCCTGATCTTCTGGGAACAATTATCGGACGATCATGCAAGATAAAAAAGGGTGTCGTCGAGATTGATGAGAGAGATATGGGTGTGCGCCGTATACTCAATTTCGGACATACAATAGGACACGCCGTCGAGGCAGAGTCAGGATATAAGATTTCCCACGGGAATGCCATATCCGTCGGCATGATTGCATCGGCCAGAATATCAGAAAAGCTGAAGCATCTTTCATCTGGAGACCGGGACAGGATAGAACATCTTGTCAGATCGATAGATCTGCTTGATCATATCCCCGAATCAATCAGCACGGAAGGGATACTCTCAAAAATGAGAACGGATAAAAAGAAGAAGGGTGACTCCATCCCCTTTGTATTGCTGAAAAAGATCGGGTTACCCTTTATCAATGGCTCTGTAGAAGAGGCACTTATTCGTAAAACCATCGAGGGATTGAGAAAATGACACGGGGATCACTGAAAGAATTGAGGGATAAATTAAAAAACAGGGATGAAAAGATCGTCAAGCTTTTAAACGAACGGGCCCGGATATCACTGGAAATTGGGAAAATCAAAAAAAGTCAAAGCTTGAACATCTACGATCCCTCACAGGAAAACAGGGTTTATCGTTATCTGAATGAGATTAACGAAGGCCCGCTGATGGGAGAATCTTTGAAAGAAATCTTCACCGAAATTCTATCCGCATCCAAAGCCCTCCAGGCTCCTGTATCGGTAGCTTACCTGGGTCCAGAGGCGTCCTTCACCCATGCGGCGGCCGGGTCTCATTTCGGGAAAAGTGCTTCCTTCTCCCCTCAATCAACCATATTCGATGTCTTTGACCGGGTGGAGAGAAGAATGGCGAACTGGGGCGTTGTTCCCGTGGAAAACTCTCTTGAGGGTACTGTCAAGCTGACGCTGGACAGATTGACTTCAACACCCCTTAGTATTCTGGCCGAGGTTTTTCTTTTAATCAATCATTCCCTCATCTCCACCAGAAATACCTTAGGTGAAATAAAGAAGGTTTATTCTCACCCCCAAGCCCTGGCCCAGTGTCAGGAATGGCTCAGGAAGAATCTGCCAGGCTGTCCCCTCCATGAAATGGAAAGCACGGCAAAGGCCGCGCAGAAGGTACTGGAAGACGATGAAGGCGCTGCCATCGGCAGCAACAATGCTGCTTCCGTCTACGGACTCAATATCATCTCGGAGGGGATAGAGGATCATCCGTCAAACGTCACCCGGTTCCTCGTTATCGGCAGAGGAGAAAATAAACGGACGGGCAGGGATAAAACTTCTATCTTCTTTGGAACCCGGCACATGCCGGGAGCGCTGTTTCACTCATTGGAATCATTTGCCGGGAAGGAAATAAACCTGGTAAAGATAGAATCTTACCCCATCAAAGAGAGGATGTGGGAATATTTATTCTTCGTTGATTTCAACGGGCACAAGGAGGAAGAGAAAATAAAAGAATGTCTGAAAGAGCTTCAAGGTCAATCCACATTCGTTAAAATGCTTGGCTCTTACCCGATGGGAGATACCAAAACATGATCTGCATACCCGTTGTCGCGGCAACGAATGAAGAGGCCATGAAACAAATGGATAAGTGTTTTCCCCTGGCCGATGTTGTAGAACTGCGCATTGACTTTATTGGAAACGTGAATCTAAGAAAGCTGCTTTCCGCGAAAGCCGGCAAGATACTTGTAACGGCGCGCAGGAAAGACGAAGGGGGACACTTCGAAGGTGATGAAGGAAAAGGGTTTTCTCTCCTGAGCAAGGCAGTCACTTTAAGGGCCGACTTTATTGATATAGAACTGAGCACAGATGAAACCTTTACAAAAAAGCTTTTAGAAGACATAAAAAAACTTGGAGATCAAACGAAACTGATTGTCTCCCATCACGATTTTAACGGGACTCCGTCAGAGAACAAACTGCGAAGCATATTCAATGAATGTGCCGGCAGAGGGGCTCATATTGTGAAGATAGCCACCTTTGCCAACTCCGCTGAGGATAATCTGAAGATATTGAAACTGATCAGTTACGCAAAAAAGACGAACCGGAAGATTATCGCCCTTTGCATGGGAGAGGAGGGAAAGATAAGCAGGATTATGGCGCCCTACTTCGGCTCATATTTGAGCTTCGCCTCTCTTGAAAGGGGGGCGGAATCCGCTCCGGGTCAGTTAACTGTTGAAGAAATGAGAGAAATCTTCAGGATTTTAAAGGATGAAAAATAATTCAAAGACATTTGCCCTTTTCGGCAATCCGGTAGCACAAAGTCTTTCGCCACTGATGCATAACGCGGTATTCGAAAAAATGAACATCGAAGCCCGCTATGTGGCAATCCGCGTGGAAAAAGCCCGGGATATCCTGACGGAGATTAAAAAGTCGAACATCCACGGAGCAAGTATAACGATTCCTCATAAAACCGCCATTATGGAATACCTTGATGAAATCAGCAGCAGTTCCGTCAGTATCGGTGCGGTAAACACCGTTACGCATTCAACCGGCAAGCTTAAGGGAGACAATACCGACTGGACGGGCTTTACCCTCGCCCTGAGAGAATCAATGGAAGTTAAAGGAAAGACATTTGCCATCCTGGGTGCGGGAGGAGCCGCGAGGGCTGCCATCTTTGGCATCCTTGAAGAAGGGGGAACCCCGATCATTTTAAACAGAACGATAAAAAAAGGTGAAGAATTGGCAAAAGAGTTCGGTTGTGAATTCTACCCCCTCACGGAAATTGGAGAAATAAAGGGGGACTGCCTGATCAATACAACCCCGGTGGGGATGTTTCCGGACATGGAGAAATCGCCCGCAAGCAGGGATGTACTCCAAAACTTCAGATGGGTTATGGACATTATTTATAATCCCCTGAAAACAAAGTTTTTGAAAGACGCCGAGGAGGCTGGCTGTTCGACCATCACAGGCGTTTCAATGTTTGTCCATCAGGGAGCGGAACAGATAAAAATATGGACAGGACTACAGCCCCCCATAGAGTTTATGAAAAAAGTTGTCATGGAAAAACTGAGAAATGAAAGAAATTAAACGAATAAAGAATCTGGATGCAACCGTCAGCATACCCGGCTCGAAGAGCTACACACAAAGGGCCCTGATAATTGCATCTCTCGCCGAAGGAAGGTCCTTTTTACTTAATTCCCTGATCTCGGAAGATACGAAATACTTGATGGATGCGCTTCGCTTCCTCGGCGCCGACATCCTGGTTGCGGATAAAAAGGTTATTGTGACCGGGACCGGTGGAAATATAAAAAATCCCGGGAAGAAACTCTACCTGGGAAATAACGGCACTGCCCTGAGATTTCTGACTACGGTTGTCTCTCTCGGCACAGGCAAATTTACACTGGATGGAAGCGACCGCCTCAGAGAAAGACCGATTAAACCTCTTCTTGATGCACTGAACATCCTGGGGGTTGACTGCCAGGGCATGGATAAAAGCGGCTATCCACCGGTCATGGTCCAGGGTACAGGTATTGCTGGTGGAAAGGTAACTTTTTCCAATACCGAAAGCAGCCAGTATATATCTTCCATTCTCATCACCGCTCCCTATGCGGGAAGGGATGTGGAAATAGAACTCAGGGGTACGACGTCTTCCATGCCCTACATCGATATGACTGAGGGGGTCATGAATCATTTCGGCGTGGAAGTAACAAAGAGTGAAAAAAATAAATACACCGTTAAAGCTCATCAAAAATACACAGGAAAGAGATATCTGATTGAAAGCGATGTATCAAGCGCCTCCTACTTTTTCCTGGCTGCGGCTCTCTGTGAAGGAAGGGTTAGAGTTCTGAATGTAAATCCAAATACCCTACAGGGAGACATCGGATTTCTGGAAATCGTGGGAAAACTGGGTTGTCATGTAGTAAGGGGAACTGATTGGGTAGAAGTTACGGGCAAAAAGTTAAATGGGGGAGATTACCGGTTTGATATGTCAGACATGCCGGACATGGTCCCGACTCTTGCCGTTCTGTCGGCCTTCAGAGCCGGGCAAACAGTAATTGACAATATTTTCCACCTGCGATTAAAGGAAAGCAATCGGATAGAAGCCCTTGTAAATGAACTGAACCGGACAGGTATCGATGCAAAGGAACTGAAAAATGGTCTCGTTGTCACCGGAGGAACGCCCCATGGCGCCGAAATAGAGACATACGACGATCATCGTATAGCAATGAGCTTCGCAATAGCGGGGCTTGTAACAGAAGGAATAAAAATCAAAAATCAAAAATGTGTCAATAAATCTTTCCCGGAATTCTGGAATGTTCTGGATCAGCTATACAAATGAAGAATATTATTTTAATCGGATACCGCTGCACGGGGAAAACATCTATCGGGGAAAAACTTTCCGAAAGGCTTGGCCTGCCCTTTTTTGACACAGATGATCTGATCGTTGAGCAGGCGGGTATGCCAATCAGCAAAATTGTAGAAGAAGGCGGCTGGGATTTGTTTCGCAGGAAAGAAAAAGAAGCGATCAGAGGACTCTCATCGATGAAGAAAAGTATCATTGCTACAGGAGGGGGAGCATTTGAAAATCAGGAAAACAGAGAAACTCTGAAAAGGAACGGCCTTTTTGTCTGGCTTACCGCCGACGCAGCGACAATTATAAGAAGAATGATCTCCGATGAAAAAAGCCGAAGTCAGCGCCCTTCCCTTTCCAGTGATGATCTTTATAGGGAGACCACCATGATTCTTAAAAAAAGGGAGCCCACGTACCGGGAGCTGGCCAACTTTACCGTTGATACTTCGGGAAAAAGAATTGAAGGTATAGTTGACGACATACTCACTTTTTTGAAACATCTTAACCCGACAGATTGCACGGACAAATAAATTTGTCCATGCCACCCTGAACAGACCGGAAGCAGGTTGGGTTGAGCAAAGCGAAATCCAACACAACAAGGAGTAAAAATGTCAGGAAATACAACAGGAACTCTTTTCACGGTAACCACGTGGGGAGAATCACACGGAAAAGCCATCGGCGTGGTAGTTGACGGTTGCCCCCCTAATATTCCGCTCAATGAACCGGATATACAGGAAGAACTGAACAGGAGAAGACCGGGATTCGATGCGTCAAGTTCACCAAGAAAAGAAGAAGATCAAGTAGAAATTCTATCCGGCACGTTTGAAGGAAAAACAACGGGTACACCGATTTCCCTGATGATTAGGAACAGGGATACTAAAAGCGCCGATTATGACCAGGTCAAGAACATCTTCAGACCGGGTCACGGAGACATTACATATTATAAAAAATACGGAATCCGGGATTACCGTGGCGGAGGCAGAGCCTCCGGCCGGGAAACGGCAGCACGCGTAGCCGCGGGAGCCATAGCAAAAAAGATAATTGCCCGTGAAGGGATAGAAATCATCGCCTACACCAGGGAGTTAGGCGGCGTCGCGACAGAACAAATCACGCTGGCTGATATCGGCAAGAACAATCTTCTTTGTCCCGACATGGAAGCAGTCAAAAAAATGGAGGATAAATTAGAAGAGGCAAAGAAAGCAGGCGATTCCATTGGTGGAATTGTGGAGATCCTGGTCAGGAGATGCCCCCCGGGTCTGGGAGAACCCGTATTTGACAAGATCGATGCTGATCTGGCCAAAGCTCTCATGAGCATAGGAACCGTGAAGGGTGTGGAAATCGGCGCCGGCTTTGAGGCGGCAAAAATGTCCGGATCAGTTTGCAACGACCCCATAACACCTGAAGGATTTGAGACAAACAACGCCGGAGGAATCCTCGCCGGAATCACAAACGGTGGTGAAATTGTTATCAGGGTGGCCTGCAAGCCCATCTCATCCATTGAAAAAGAGCAGCAGACCATTGATATTCACGGAAGACCGGCCACTATATCGATCAAAGGCAGGCACGATGTATGCGTCATACCCCGCATCATCCCCGTATGCGAGGCCATGGTCAATATCGTCCTGGCAGATCACCTGTTAAGACAGAGGGCAAAATGAAGAATATTCAGATAGGAATTATTGGAGGCACCGGCGGGATTGGCAGGTGGTTTGCCAGGTTCTTTAAAAAAGAGGGATATGCTGTTCACGTATCGGGAAGAAAAACCGGCATGGACATGGATGAAATGGCCGAAAAATGCCCGGTTGTCATCGTCAGCGTGCCGATCAGCGCCACTGTTCAAGTTATTAAACAACTGGGACCCAGAATGAAAAAAGAGTCCCTCTTTATGGATCTTACGTCTCTGAAAACAGAACCTGTCAAGGCCATGCTGAAATCTTCCATATCAGAGGTTATCGGTCTTCACCCCCTTTTCGGGCCAAATATCCGCTTCATGTCGGGAAAAAATGTGGCCGTTTGTCCCGTCAGGACAAAAAAATGGCTTCCCTGGTTAACGGGAATTCTCAAAAGAAGGGGTGCCCATATCATCGAAACAACACCGGAAAAACACGATGAAGCGATGGCCATTGTTCAGGGCCTGACACATTTGAATACCATTACAATGGGTCTGATTCTCGGGGATACAGGAAGGAAACTTTCTGAATTGAAAAAATTTTCCACACCCATTTTTGATACAAAAACCAGTATCATCAAAAAAATATTTGCCGGCAATCCAGGATTGTATGCGGAAATAATAGCCTTTAATCCGCACATCCATAAAATCCTCGATCTTTACATAAAAGACCTGTCCGAGTTAAAAAGTCTGATCGACAGGATGGATACAAAAGGCCTGACAGAATTGATGGAAAACAGGTTTCGGAACTTCCCCACTCTTTAGTGGGGGCATCGGCAAGTTACCATACAATCTCAGGATGTATAATCCTTGCCATTGTTTCGAGCCCATCCACGATACGGGGGGCGGGACGGCTTACCAGATCAGGATTTATTACATGGATATTCCCCTTTTCTACGGCGGCAATATCCTTCCACTTTCCCCATGCCTGCTTGATGGAAGAGGAAGTCCTGTTTTTTGCTGATGATACAATTATAATATCCGGATTTTTCAGGATTATTTTCTCCATACTGAAACGTGGATATCGTGTTGTCGAATCTCCCGCGATATTCTCCCCACCGGCTGATCTTATCAGTCTGTCGATAAATGTATTTTTACCGGCGGTTATCATGGCGTCCACTCCCACCTGAAAAAAGACACCGGGTCTTGAAGAATCCTCCGTCAGCAAGACAACATGATCAATTC
>Ga0222683_1000080_pt1 | contig 46693 bp, 36 predicted proteins | sample AntAcemetage1073_FD_179841 | JGI IMG/M metagenome (GOLD analysis project Ga0222683, IMG submission 179841) | Saline water microbial communities from Ace Lake, Antarctica - #1073 | ecosystem: Environmental > Aquatic > Non-marine Saline and Alkaline > Saline | place: Antarctica: Ace Lake... | reverse complement strand
GCCTGTGGTAGCTTTCTCTCTCCTTCTACCACTAAAAAAATCCTTCCTAATTCTCCTGCCACCCATCTCCTGTGTTGCTTCCGCCAATTGATTAAAGCAAATTGCTATTTTGCAGGAGCCTTATTACAACTGTATCAGGCTACCATAAGGAACCCGGCACCGCGATTATTTTATGCACCTGATTTCTTTTAACTACTAAAATTTTTCGGAGAAAAATTTTAGTAGTTGCTTTTCTCGAAGCCGGCGGCCTTCGCCTCCTTCTCCGTCTTGAAATACCGTCTCCTCCCCGGGTACACCCTGCTGTAGTATTTCGACCCGGGCACGTAATACTTCTTCCTCTCCGTATCCCCCACCGTATACCCCTTGTACTCGGACGGTATCTCTCCAAAAGTCTCGATAGTATAGAATTGCCCGTCAGTCGTGACCACGACCGTGGAATCGAAATCGGTCCTGTACATCTTCACCTTTTTACGCTCAAACCTCCTGAGTATCTCGTCCTTGGGAAGACCGTACCTGTTGTTGAGGCCGCAGCTGATGACGGCCGCCTCCGGACCGACCTGCCCCAGGAAACGTTCGGACGAGGAGGTCTTGCTCCCGTGGTGCCCCACCTTCAGGATGTGCGCCTTGAGGTTATAGCGGTTTCTCAGCATCTTCTCCTCCGCCGCCTTCTCGGCGTCGCCGGTCAGGAGAACAGTCACTTCACCGTAGGTAAGCCTTAAGACGATAGACGAGTTGTTCGTGTCCGAGTTCGTCCCTTGATACGCGTTGGCATTGGGGGGGTTGAGGACCTCGATCTCGACCGCCGGGTCGAATTTCAGCCTGTCGCCGGCCTTCACCTGGCTGTATTTCAGCCCCTTCTCCCTCGCGAGTTTGAGAACGTCATAATAAGGCGTCGCCGTGTGCTTGTAGCCCGAATCGATCAGCGCGTCAACCTTCATCTTCCGGAGGACGGTGGCGATTCCCCCGTCGTGGTCGTTGTGGGGATGGCTCACGATAACCGCGTCCAGCTTCTTCACGCCGAGATACTCGAGGTAGGGAAGGACCCGTTTCTCTCCCGCGTCGTAATCCGACCAGCTGCACGGCCCGAAACCGGCATCCAGGAGAATGTTCTTGCCGTTCGGCGTCTGGATCAAGATCGAGTCTCCCTGGCCCACGTCTATCACGTGGACCGTCAGCTTCGGCCTGCCGCCGTCCGAGAGCTTATCGACGAGACGCCGGGCCTTCGGCGTCGGCTTGACCTTGACCCACCTTCCGTCCCTCTTGACGTACCCCCTCTTTACGTACCGCTCGCGATCGATGATCTGCCTGAGCCGCGGGTCCATCTCCCGGACCTGGGCCAGTACGGGAGGAAACCCGGCCGCCGCCGGGCCATGTCCCGCGGCGCCGAAGAACAGGAGGCCGGAAAAAATGGAGGCGAGCAGGCAACTAACCGACACGCTCAGTCCCGTTCTCATTCGCGTTCCCATTATTCGATCAAGACAGGCCCCTTATCAGCCTGATCATGCTCTCCCTTCCGCTCCGCGTAAGCAATCTCTTCCCTTCGTCCAGAGTGAATAGCCACAGGCCGAGGAGTGTATAGAGTCCCCTAAGCGGACCCTCCATCCAGGAGAATAGTATATATGCCGCCTGGTCCCTTTTTCGCACGGAGAATTTATATTCCCCGAGCTGGCGCAGAAGGGGTTGCAGTCTCCTTGCCGCAAGGAAGGCGGCAGCCACCCAGAGGATGGCAAGCCGCGTTCCGGGTGTGGTCCAAGGAACCGGAAGGATCGCCGCGAGAATCAGTATAAGCATGATTTTTCCCGCATGTTTTAAGTTACCGCGGATCTCTCTCCCGAAGCCCCTCCCGGGGTACTTGAGCTGCATAAGGCCTGAGTATCTGGAGAATCGCGTCTTCCGGAGGTAGCGAAGGAACGGCTGGTACTGGACCGGGTGGTGCACCCTCGCTCCCGGGACAATCGCGATCGTTCCACCTCTGGCACGAATACGGTATGCGAAATCATAGTCCTCGAACCAGGGGTCGCGGAACCGCGTATCGAAGAGACCTATTTTAATCGCGACATCTCTTCGGACGGAGAAGTTGCTCGTCATGAAGTGGTCGACTGCAGAAACCGTAATCGAGTAGGAAAGAAGGGAGTGAACGAAAACACCTGGAGGGATCTCGCTCCATACGGGCCCGGAGACGGCCCATACCGCCGGATCACGAAACGCTTCCGAGATCTCACCGAGCCATTTAGGCTCGGGCATGCAGTCGTCGTCCGTGAAAGTTATGAGCCGGCCCCCTGCGTGGCCGATGCCCATGTTCCGTGCGGAGGCCGGGCCGCCTTTATCCTGATGGAGATAAATCAGGGGATAAGATACCTTGCCCGCAAGACGATTTACCACATCACGTGTTCCGTCAGTAGAACCGTCATCAACCACGAGGACCTCGAAGGGGCACCCGATCTCCTGCTTTTCGAGGTTCTTCAGCGTCTTCTCGAGAAGATGCCTCCTGTTGTGAGTTGGTATAATCACGGAAATATCCGGCGCGCTTTCACCAATCATGATCTATCTCTACTTCTTCGCTTTTAAACAATCAGTTGCGGTTTTACACATGGAATATAAAGCGCTTTGCATCAAGGCAAGAACGGTAGAGCCAGAGGAGAATGTCCATGCTGAAAAAAAAGTACCGGCGGCCTTGCAGATCCTTTTTTATCATCCTGAGAAGGTCGCCCGCATAAACCCTCCAGCGGCGAACTAGAGCCCCCAGATTATACGGCTCCGGGTAATTAGGCGAATACCACCTGTAGTATGCCCGGATGGCGCTCATGGGCGAATCAATCTTAAGATGGCGAACAACCGCAGAGGGATCGTATATGAATTTCTTGCCGGCCCCGGACAGGCGTATCCCCATATCCACGTCTTCAAAGTTCGTCCTGTGCCTATCGTCGAAAAGCCCGATTTCCAGAAGGGTGCTTTTCCTGTATACGTGGTCCGCGCCGAAGAGAAAATCGGGGTTCACAATCCGCTCATCCCCCCAGTGCTGGGGCATGTGGACAGCCCTCCAGTCATCCGCCATCGTGAAAAGATTTTGCTCCACCAGTTTTCCGCAGGCTCCCACAACGGCGGGGTCACCGAAATTCTCCATGAGCTTTTCCAGCCAATCCGGCTTGGCAACGCAGTCGGCGTCCAGGGCGGCGACCAACTCGTTCCCGGCCTCACCGACGGCACGGTTCCGGGCCGCGCTAAGGCCGAGATTCTTTCCTTGATCCAGGACCCTGGCTCCGAAGGAAAGCGCAATGGATACAGTCCCGTCTCTTGAGCCGTCGTTCACGACGAGGATCTCGTTCACGGGATACGTCTGGGCCTTTATGGCCTCCAGGCATTTCGCAAGGGTCCCTTCCGCGTTGTAGCAGGGGACATACACGGTCACCTTCGGTCTCCGCCGCGCCTTATCGTGTTTGCCCCATTCCTCGCAAGCGAGAGCGCACGCTCTCTCGAGGTCCTCCCTGGAAAGAGACTCCGTTCTAATTACGGAGGATCCCGAGCCATCGTACTCCTTCCAGGATTTCGCAAGGATATACCCTTTTTGTCTCAGCTCTTCGTAATAAGCGGTGCCGGGAAAGGGCGTGGTGATCGAGAACTGGACGGAGGGAGAATCGAGCTCCTTGGCCCACTCGATTGTTTTTTTAATCGTATCCCATGTCTCTCCAGGCAGGCCGAAGGTGAATGTGAGGTGATAGCTGAGTCCGAGCTTTCGCGTGAAAGAAACCGCATCTTTAACCCTGGAAAGATCCAGCCTTTTGCCCGATCGGTCGAGTATCTCCTGTGAAGCCGACTCCACGCCGTACTTCACGGCGATCAGTCCGGATTCAGCCATGGCCCGGAGCATTTCTTCGTCCATTGTGTCGGCCCGGGCCATGCAGGCCCAGGGAACACCGAACGATCTCTTTTTTATCTCTTCAGCAATCTGGAGCACCCTCTTCTTCCCAATGTTGAAGGTGTCGTCATCGAAATAAAATGATTTGAGCCGGTATTTATTCAGGCAGTGTTCGATCTCGTCGACCACATCCACGGGATTCCGGACCCGGTATTTATGGTCGCCGTACATAACATCGGGCCACATGCAGAAGATGCAGTGATAGGGGCACCCCCGGCTGGCATAGAGCTGGAGCATGGGCTGCGGCATGCCGCAGAAAGCATCGATGTATCGCTTCATGGGGAGAAAATGCCTGGCGGGCCACGGGAGCTTGTCAAGGTCCTCTATTGCCGGCCTTCTTTTATTCACCTGCGGCTCACCCTTGTTATCTCTCCAGGCAAGGCCGGCTATCTTTTCCCTCCCTTTATCAGATGAAAGAGACCGAACCAGCTCGAGCAGGGTGTACTCGTACTCCCCGATGAGGACAAAGTCAACAAAGGGGTTTTCCCGGAGTATCTCCAGTGGGAAGACACTTACATGCGGCCCGCACAATGCAACAAGGGTTTCGCATCGTTCCCTGATCAGGCGAGCCATCCGGAGATCCACATCTATCGAAGCTGTCGAGGTCTCCTGAAGACTCAGGCCCGGCCGGAAAGCGCAAGCCCTATTCAGGAACTCCTCCTCGGAATACTGCTCAGCGACCGCATCGATTAAAAAAACGTCTTCTTTTTCCTTCTCGAGAAGGGCTGCCGCATAAGCCAGAAAAAAGGGGAACGGCATGTAGTGGATACCATCCGGGTAGTGGAAGTCGTACCTTGTTGTAAAAGGCCATCGGGATCCGGCACGGACGCCGTACCAGCCTTCCCCTTTCCAGGGAGGATTGGACAATAAAATTTTCATAGCCTATTCTCTTATCATCTTGAGAGATGGAAATCAATCGATAATAGGAGACGGAGCCGGAGAATGAGGCATATTGACTCCCCAGGGCTGTTTGAGATAGCATTACGCTTATATTATCAGGAGGCATGCTGAAGGAGATACATTGAATACCCGGAAAAATGCTATGGAAATGATGTGGCGGGCCATTTCCCACCCGAGGCTCTACAGGTGGGCGCGCAAGTTCGACGAGAAAAGCCTTTTCTCCTTCCGGTTTTCGGGCCCGGATATGATCATTATCGAACCGACCAACCGATGCAACATCCGCTGCATCATGTGCGGGCGAACCTACTTCAAAACGCCCCAGGGTGACATGGATATCAAGCTCTACTCCAAAATCCTGGACCAGATCCGGATCCCGCTGGGCATCTTCCACTTCGGCCTCGGCGAGCCCCTTCTGCATCCCGATATAGTGGAGATGATCCGCATCGCACGGCGAAAGGGTATGCATCCCAGCATCATCACCAACGGGACAATTCTGACTCCAGAGATGTCTCGCGATCTCATCCGTGCGGGGATTACATCGATCGGGATCTCCCTGGACGCCCCGACTAAAAAGGGTTTCGAGTATGTTCGGCCGGGAGCGCATTTTGAGACGGTAGTGAGGAATATCGCCGACCTTGTCCGAATACGGGCCGAACTGGAAGGAGAAAAACCTCTTATCTGGGTTCTTGCAGTACCAATGATGACAAACATAAGGGGTTTCCCGGAGCTTGCCCGCATGGTCAAGGAGCTTGGCGTTGATTATTTCGAGGTGCAGCGTTTCGAGCTAGCTTGCCAGCCGGGCGAGACGGACAAAATTCCCGGCGGCTTGGTTGAAGAGGACCCTTTTTCAGAAGAGAACAGGGATGTAACAATCGAGGTTTTCAAAGAGCTCGACGAATTCTCGATCAGGGAAAACTTCGAGATCAAGAAACCTCCACCTCTGGGCAACCTCCTCTACCGATCGCCCTTCCGGTGCATGATGCCATATACATATCCCGTTATTACCTGGCAGGGGTATCTCATGCCATGCTTCCGCTTCTGGGATCCGAGAGAGATCAACATGGGCAGCCTCTGTGAAAAGCCATTTTTTACCTTGTGGAACGGGGAACCCTACAGGCGTTTCAGGGAAGCCCTCCTCTCTGAATCCCCGCATCCGCAGTGCAAGTCCTGCCGTATGTTCTACGGTATCAGCCAGCTCTGGGACGAGTATGCGCCGGTCCTGTAAAACTCGACTCAAATTATACGCGGCAGAAAAAGAACATGTGACCGGCGGCAGGCCGGATCGACACCGCTACAAAGGCCAGGGAACGTTCCTCGGGTTTTCCAGCTTAACCCCGATGATCGTAGCAACCATGTTGAAGCGGCCAGGGCCATGCTCATATTCGTCAATTACAAGCTGAATCTCCTTCAACCCCAATCTCTTCCATGTGTGGATCAGCGCCTCGGGTGTAAAAATCCAGAGATGGTCTGGATTGTCCTCATCAACGCCTCCGCATGGCACGTGTGCCAATAGGGCTCCCCCGGGCCGTAGCAATTCCAACATGGCCGGTAGTTCCACGCTAAATGGATCAGGCAAATGTTCTATGAGATGCCAGGAATGGACAAGATCAAAATCTTCGCGGTGTTTCGGCAGAAGGCTCAAAACCTCTCCTTCAATAAGCTTGTTGTAAGGGGGGATTCCAACATTTAAAACCTTCGCGTCATTGTCGTTCCCCCCAGGCATCCTGTCCCAGCTTTGCAAGTGCTCGAACAAGGGCTCCTTCAGCACAACCGAGCTCTATCGATCTCAATCCGGCTTGCATAACACCGAGCATTTTCATATGGTAAAGACGTCCGGATCCCCAGGCTGCCCATTCCGCCCCCACTAGCTCGGGACCGAGGCCCTGTTCTCCTTTGTCCATCGTCCAGTATTCGAAATCGTACTCGGGCAACATGGGGGCAATGCGTTTACGAATGCGGCAGTAATTGCATCTAAAAAAAGTTCCATCTTCCCGGATCATCTTGGCTAACCCACATGCGGGGCAGATGGTACCCTCCACTTTCCATCCTCGGATCAATGAGATAGCTGGACCGAGAGACTTCACCAAGGGCATCCAGAAGTGACGACTTAAAAGCAATGATGCAAGCTGGAAGCCTCGCTCAAAGATATTCAGCTTTTGCTTTCTTTCTCTTGCCATTTATTTTTCCTCAAGCAGCACCATCGCATTCCCCTGAGACTGCGAAAAGGTGGAACGGGCTTCTCTCTAACTTAATAAGGAGTTTCCTTTCAATCCGCCCTCGATGAAACTGGTTGTTGCAATAAGGTTCAAGAAGTGTAACACGTGCTCCAGGGTCGATAAATGCATTTTTTTCATTTCTGCCTCAGTCCGGAAGGTTCCTTGTTATTCCCTCCCAGAGATACGATCCGAACTTCTGGGAACCTTAACTTTTATGGTATAGTAATCATGTCGTTGATATTTCACGAATGATCACACGAAGGCAGCAGACTAAATGAGTTAAATTTTTTTCATTTATAGCATTTTTTTTGCATCATAAAACCCATGGAAAAGCGGCCCAGCCAATTGGTCTTGATTCAGCCTCCACTGCCGGCTAACGAGCGGCACAAGAAGGTCCTGCCGCTGGGTCTCGGCTACCTGGCATCGTATTTGCGGAAAAACATCCCGGACGCCTCCGTTGCCATCCTCGACGCACAGGTACGCAACCTGAATCTCGAGGAGACACTGGAAGAGGCCTCGGCCATGGGAGGCCCGGGGACATACTGGGGTATATCATACTGGACGGCCCAGGCCCCGTTCGCCGCGGAGCTCTCCCGGCGCCTCAAGGATCGCTTCCATGAATGCACCATTATCCACGGGGGCGTGCACACGACGATCTACCCGGAAGAGGCGCTTGAGAACGCCGATTTCGCCGTCCTCCATGAGGGGGAGATCACAATGCTCGAACTCCTTCGCTGTCTTTCGGCAGGAGGAAGGCTTTCCCAAGTTAATGGCATTGCATTCCGGGAGAACGGAGAGGTTGTAAAAACAGCGCCCCAGCCGTTTATAGAAGACCTCGATTCCCTTCCCTTCCCGGCGTGGGACCTTATGGAGATGCAGCGCTACGACACGCCCCTTCACGTCGTGGGCGGAAACCGGGTTCCCATTGTGGGCTCCCGCGGCTGCCCCTACAATTGCGTTTACTGCGGGTCCCCGTTCATGTGGGGAAGGAGGGCACGCTGGAGAAGCCCTGAAAGCGTCCTGGATGAGATGGAGGAGATTATCAAGCGGTACGGCATACCGCAGTTCCACTTCTGGGACGACAACCTCATGCTGAACCGGCCGTATGTGGTGGGTCTATGCGAAGGAATATGCAGAAGGGGGCTGGAGGTTCGCTGGACCGGCCTCACGCGCGCTTCTCACATCACTGCAAACGCCGACCTGGTGCCCCTCCTGGCGAGGGCGGGCTGCATAGGCCTTGAGATCGGCATCGAGAGCGCCAACCCCGACACCTTCAAGGAAATCCGGAAACAGGAGAGTCTTCAGGACAGCCTTGAAGTGGCGAGGCTTCACAAGGAAAACGGAATGTACCCATTGTTCACATACATGGCCTTCAACCCGGGCGAGACGATCTCCGGATACTACCGCCAGGCACGCTTCATAGATAAGATCCACGAGGGTCTGCCGATGCCCGATTACTGGGTTCATCACTTCCCTTTCTCTCTATATATCGGCCAGATGTGCACGGCCCACCCCGGCACTCAACTGTTCGAGGATGCCCCGAACCTTGGGGAGTGTCTGGCGGAAAGCTGGGAGGACTACCACCATCACCGGATAAACTTCGTGCCGAACTCTCTCCTTGAAGACGTTCCCGTACGAAACGTGAGGCGCCCCCGCGACCTGGACCTCTCCCTGGCCCTCTGGGCCCTCCACGATTGCTTCTGGTCTGATTTCTGCGCATCCGTGCCGGAGAAAAATCAGGCGCAGACTCTTGCAAGATTCGAGGAAGCCGTTCCCCGCTTCTGGCGCCTCGCCAACGGCCGGAGAACACTCAGAGAGATAGTCGAGCGCATGGCACAGCAGTGCAACCTGAGCCGAAAAGAGGCACTGCAGTTCGGCGCCTTTATCTGCCTCATCTTCGGGCAGCTGGGGATTATCGGGTCGAGGAGAGAAACAGACGACGTGCACCCATTGACAGTGGTTCGGAGAGAGCAGATCCCTCCCCGGTTTATCAAGAGATATAGAAACCCTTTTCTCAGCCATCTTGAAAAGCGGCTCGGACCAAGGCTGACCGGTTTAATTGAAGTATGGCTTCCCCGGGAAGAGGCGTAAGGCTGATTAATTGAAGAACAGGGTCGATCTCAGGATACAAGAAGACTCAGGAGGAATAGCCCTTCTGTGGAGGAAAAGGCGCTTCACATCCGGGGACGGAATCACCGTGTCCGTGGAAGGAGGGGGAGCCAGTATCCCCCACGGGACGATTTCCTGGAATAAAGGAGGGGAAGAATGCTATTTAGGCAAGGCGAAGGCTGGTGGACTTCGCCTGGAGATACAGCTCCGGCAAGGACCTGGAGGGATAGCCGGCGCGATTACAATAAAATCGTACCAACGCATACGACTGGACGGTATCAGCCTCACTGTGAGCCTCATCCCCGACTACGACGCCTGGAGGATCGGGCCCGATGGCGTCCGTTCTTCCTCTCTCCTGGACCCGTCCCTTTACGGCAAAAGGTATCACAAGGACTTCCTCGAGCTTCAAACAACCGGTTATTTCGATCCGCCAAAGGAAACAATGGAAGATATCCTTGTCCTGATGAAAGCGAAAGAAGGGAGGAGCGTGGAAGGCCTGAGCTTTTCGCCGCGGTTTCCACGGGTGCGCCTCGTAGCTGGAAGGGGCTGGGATTACGGGCTGGTTCTTCAGGATGGCGGCGGAACTCGCCGGCTTCGGCTCGATTCGCACAAATGGAGGAGGGAGCCCCGGGTGCTGGAGGAGGGGGAGGAGATCGAGCTTTCTTTCAGCCTTGACGCTCGCGGCTCGACGAAAGGGGAGCTCCGGGAACTGGTGCGCAGCCATCGCGACCTCCTCGGTGCCGCCGATGAAGCGGAGGCCGCATACCAGGGGCCATCCGTTGTTCAGGTGGGCCCCACGAACCGCTGCAACCTCTTCTGCCTCCCCTGCTGGTGTCATTCCCCACGTCACCGGATGCCGGACTACGAGCGGTGGAGCCGGATCACGATGCCTTTCGATAAGTTCCGGAGGGCGGCAGAAACGCTGGCCGCCATGGGAACGAGAAGTATCTTCCTGATAGGAAAGGGCGAGCCCCTTCTCCACCCGGAGATCGTGGATATGGTCTCGCTGGTGAACGGCCTCGGGATGTCCAGCTACATCATCAGCAACGGCACCACGCTCTCCCCCGCCCTGGTCGACCGGCTCCTGGAGGCGGGGTTGAACAAACTCGGCCTGAGCCTCTGGGCCGCCACACCGGAGACATATCTCAGGCTTCATCCCGGCCGGGCCGCGGAAACGTTTCACCGGATAGAGTCCGCCCTAGCCTACCTGGCTGGGAAAAAGCGGAACGACACCGGCTTTCCCCTCCACCTCGAGATAATCAACGTGATGTCATCCCTTAACTGCGGCGAAGAGAAGGCCATGATCGACTTCGTGCGGAAGTACTGTTTCGATTCCGTTTACTTCCGGCCGGTCTGCATTCCCTCGGAGGTGAGCCTCTCTCTCCTGATGACTCCCGAGCAGCGCGAGAAGCACATTGCCGAACTGGAAGAGCTTTCCCGGAAGATGGAGGGCGAGCCCTGGATATACCACAACATAGGCGCCTACCTTGACGAGCTCCGGGCGGAGGGCGGCGAAGAAGGCCGCTACAGGGGCATGAGGCACATAAACCGCTGCATGATGGGGTACCACTACCTGGTGCTGGGCCCGGGAGGCGATCTCAGCCCGTGCCCTCACGGAACTTCGCTCGTCGAGATACCCGGGAAGCGCATGATCGAGGAGGTCTGGGCGGGAGAGGAGATGGCGGAGTTCCGCCGTAGAAGCACAAGCCTTGAGCAAAACATGGACTACTTCTCCCGGCTCGGTTACTCATGCCTGAGCGAGTGCTGCCTTGTCCCCAACAACGAGCTGATGTGGAGGGGGGTCCAGCGGGTCCGCTCGCTCACGGCACGCCGCAGGACGTTCCGGAAAGCTGCCCGGAAGGTCAAGAGAGAATCATCGCGCGTGCCGCGTACTCACAGGATTTAATCCGGGATTACGCTCGAGCGCTTGTGCTCCCGGCAAAGGCCGGGAAGACAGCCTGCCTCAATCCTTTTCAATGAGACGCCTTCTCAACGGAAGCTCCGGGGTTCCAATCTCCCTGAATATCTCCTCCGCGGCAATAATGTATCCAAGCTCAGTAGGATGGAGGAAATTATCCCCTTCGCTTCCGAATATAACGGCGGTGCCTTCCTTTTCATAAACAGGGCCAAGATCGACCATTGTGATGCCCCTGGAATGGCAGTACTTTCTCATGAGCTCATGAGGCTTGATGTACTCCTTACCGCCCTCAAGCTGCCATTTCAAAGGGAACGTTACAAACACCATCCTGATACCCCGGCGCGCCGCGATATGTTCTATCCCGTCGAGCTGCCTTCTCAACCATACCCATTCCGGGGAGAAATAGTCCGTGAGCGCTTCGACCAATGTCTCGCAATGCTCTTCCGCACGCAGCCGCCTCATATCCGCCTGCCTGGCGATTTGCTTGGTCAGAGAAAACTCTCTCCACCATGTCATCCTTTCCAGGTTCGGGATCGACCCCCCGGGTATCTCGCCCAGGACCTCCAGCGTGTGCTTGTCGTATAAATAATCGGGGATTCCAACGTCGTTATAACAGAAACCGACGATAACCATATCCGGATCGAGCAGAACACCCCTTTTCCTGAAGTACCCCAGTTCCATATACGTGCTGTAGCTCCGCACCCCGGCGTTGATCACCTCGTATCTCTCTATACCCCCGGGCCGCGGGTTCTCGTTCAGGATTTTTTCCAGCTGCCTGGGATACGTCTTTTGCCGAGATATATTGTCCCCGAACGTGATGGAATCGCCGAGGACCAGTATGCGGTAGACCCCCGGCTTCTTCGGATCGTCGATCTCCTCGTTTCTGAGTCCCAATGAGTTGGTTTTGTAAACAACAGAGTTTTGCAGAAGGGGACCGACCTGCTCCGACGATGTATCGATATTGGGCTTCATGCTGTATATGATATGCTTATCCTCCTCCAGGAGGTGCATGTGTATTCCTCCCGGGGTTCCCCACCGGGCCATGGTCTTATCCTTTTTTCTCAGCTCTTCCAGGTACTTGTTCCATAGCACCTTCTTATCGTACGCGTCGTTCATGCCCTTCTTGAAAAAATCGGACTCTCTATTCAGCTCGTAGGCGTAACGGAATTCATCAAATGCCAGATCATAATCCCCTACCTCCATTAACAACTTGCCCAGCCTGTAATACCCGGCCCCCAGTTCGGTGACTCCATATTTTTTATAGTAATTCCGTATATCCTCCTCCGCCGTCTTTATATTGTCGGTTGCAGATTCTCTTTTGCTGATAATCTTCAGCCAGGCGCGGGCCATTTCCAATGACGGGTTCTTCTTCAGGGCCTTTTTGAGTTGGAGTGATGCTTCCCTGTATTCTCCAGCTCTGTACAGGCATATACCGTACGTGAGTAACTGGTAAGAGTCGGGCGGCTCAGGTGCCTTTCGGCCTATTCTCCTTTCAACTTTCTCCTTTCCCCGGAGAGCTTCCTCTCTGCGCCGCTCCTTTTTCACTAGCCACTCACCCACCTTCTCTTTCACCCGGCGCTTCTCTTCCAGTAACAGGCTGGGTTTCTCTTTCTCCTGAACGGCCTCGGCCTCTGCCGCCATATATCCCCTGGTAACCGCCTCTTTCCTGAACGGCCCGATGAATTCGCTCCAAAGCCGTCTTCTGTCGTAGGCCTCGGCCAATGCCTTTCTAATCGGATCCGAATCTCCATCGATCCGGCAGGCTCTCTGGAGAATCTCGAAGGCCCGCTCGAAATTCCCCAGGTTCATCCAGAGAAGGCCCAGATTATAGAGAGCTTTGGCGTCATCCGGGCCCCTCTTCACGGCATCCTCCTGCTCCTTCACCTGCGGCACCAGGCCGGCCCTCTGCTCGAAAAGCCCCCTGTATATCGCTGCGAGCTTGAAATCGGGGGCCATTTCCAGCGCCTTATCCAGCTCCTTGACGGCATCGCCGTATTCCCATTTTCCTGCCAGCCGCATGGCACTTTCATAATGAAGCCTGATTTTATCCGGCAGTTCTCTTTCAACCGCGCCCCCGGTGGTTTTCTCCTCCGCGGGCAGTCCTTGCCCTATAAAGAGAGCGAGGCAGAGGACTGAAAACAGGATGAAATATCGGGCGCTGCAGGTTAACTGCGGCAGGGAAGAGATATCTCCCCGCGGACCGATTCGAGTCTTGCCCGGGGGAAACGACGACGGGAGAAAAGCTATATGATAAGCACGCCGCAATAAATCTCTTATAAACACATCGAACCCGATCATTATCTTAAAAATATGCGGCGCATACCCTACTCTTGTCCGGCTACAACTTGCCCTGGCCGCATTATCTTTCTATAATACAGTAGTTGTGAAAATTCTGCTCGTCAATCCCTTTGAATATGTCAATCCCTTTGAATACTTTATTAAAGGTACTGGACATCGGCAACGGGGGGCACACGCCCGGGGAAGTGCTCGGAGAGAGAACGGCCGGAAACGTGAAGCTCTTCGTCGGGATCGATAACAGCATCGAGATGCTCGCCCGAAAGGAGGACCGGTATGCCAGGGCCGCGGGGGACAGGTTCATGCTCCCCTTCAAGGATAACGCCTTCGACTATGTGATCCTCTCGGCCATCATCCACCACCTCGGCTTACGCGCAGGCGAGGACCACTTCGAGCGGTTCGAAAGATTCATTAGGGAAGCGCTGCGGGTGTGCAGCAGGGAGATTATCGTTTACGCGGTTCTCGCGCCACGGTACGTTGAAATGCTGGAGCGCGCGGCGGCGAGAGTTATGGGTTGCATGCCAACCTTCGTCCTCTCCGAGAAAACGCTTGCCACCTACTTGAGAAAGATGCAGTTGGCAAGACAAGAACTGACCACTCGCTCCCTCTCCGAGCTGACCCATCCATTCTGCAGGCACGTCCTGGTCATGGATTACGAGTGGCTCCGCGTCCCCGCATTTCTGTTCCCGCTGAAAAACTGCTTTTTCGTAATCCCGGGAACCTGAAACACTTGGAAACGGGGTCTCCCCACGATGGCGGTCTGCTCACTGCCCCGGTGAATCCGCTCGAGAATCCGGGATAACGGCAGGCTCGGAATGTGGCGGGAAAACCAGAGCGGCCCCAAAGCCCCACAACGCCCGGGGATGGGAACAGCGGGTCTCCACTACGATTTTATTCAAACCTTTTTTCAGTTTTAACTCGATACAATCCGCGTAGCGGCCATCCAGGTATGGGTATGGCTGTTCGAACATGATCTCTTGGTTGCACCAGAGCTTGAGATCGCCCGAGGAGAAGAAAATCATGCGGCAAGTTTGAGGCTGCGGGGAGAGGATGTTAGCTTTCAGCTTCGCGGTTGTAGGCGCAGCAACATCCTTAAACTCTTCGACCAGCTCGACTATTGGAACGGGAACATATAAACCGGGGGGGGCGGTACCAGCCCTTTCCCATCGACCATCGCGAGGTCTCCGGGGGGTTCTTTCCTTTAAATTCCGCCCATCCCGGGAGACCGGAGGTGCAGCGGCAGGGGCAGGGATTCCGCCCCCCTCTCTCCAAATCGACCAGTTGTCAATATAGGTAACGCGGCCCATTTCCCGGCCCAGGGAACCTTTGTCTTTCAGGGAAAGGAGGAGCAGCCAGAGATTTTTCCAGGTATCCGCATTATCCGTTTCTTTCTCCCATTCCCGAATCATGCGCAGCGTTTTTTCATCCCCGTGGTGATAAAAGCTCCTGAGAACCTCGTTATAAACCCATCTTCTTGCTTCGCCTCGTTCTTCGTCTAATCTAATATTCTCTTTTGCCCTCAGTGCCTCATCCAATTCAATCCAGTAATCGATGAGGGGCCTGACCGTTTCAGGTCGATTTAGAGCCAGCAGGGCTTTGTAAAGAAGGCCAAGAGTTCTGTAATCTTTTTCGTGAGCAAGGAGTTTAACAAGGGCTTCGGCCGACCGCTCTTCCCCGGACTCGGCAAGGGCCTGAATGGCCTCCCGCCTTAAAACAGGTTCTCCCCCCTCCAAAATTTTTTCCATTTTTGGGAAGGCCCGCGGGTCACGTAGCCTGGCAAGGCTCTGAATTGCCGCCACCCTGATAGCCGTCGGGCGGCCATCGCCGAGTTCGTCCAGGAGAAGGGGCGTTGCGCCTCGGTCCCCAATTTCACCCAGTTTGCAAATAGCTTTCCTCCGCGCTTCCATGGAAGGACTGTTCAAGGCATCGAGAATGTCCTCCATTGAATCCTGGCGCTCTCCGCCCCCGATTTTTCCTTCCCACAGGTTAACCATGTCCTGCCGGTGAATCTTAAGCTCTTCCAGGAGACCCTCGAGAAGCCCGCTTAGCTCTACAACCCGACGGTTTTCCACAGAAGCCAGGTTAATCCGTTCTTCCGGGTCCTCCTGAAGATGATACAATTCATACGTGTCTTCCTGGCGGTTGCGGATGAGCTTAAAGCCATCGTAGATCAGCGCGTCTATCCCCTTGATCCGGCAGAGGACGTAATCTTGCCCGCTGACCAGGTCCCCGGCAACCTGGGATAGCAGGCTCCTCCCCAAAAAAGTTGCGGGTGGAGTAATCCCCACCGCATCGAGAATCGTCGGTCCTATGTCCAGAGTGCCCGACGGTTTGGAAATGGTCGTTCCCTCGATCCCGGGAATTGAAATTATAAGGGGGGTTCTGGTAAGTTCATTATAGGCACTGTACGGGTGATAACGGAACCCATGCTCTCCGAATCCGTCCCCGTGATCAGCTGTGACCACAACCATGGTACTGTCTTGAATACCCTTTTCCCGAAGTGCCTCGAGCATCCGGCCGATGCATCTGTCAGCATAAGTGATGCCTTTCCGGTAATTAACCCTATCCGCATCAACAGACTCTTCTCCAGCCTTGTAGTCAAGAAGTTCCGTTCCTGGCACCACACCACGGAACCTCGCATGAGGAGACATAAGGTGAACCCATATAAAAAAGGGTTTTCCAAAATCCTCCGAGACGGCCCGGGTGACGTATTCAGTGCTCATATCATCCCAGAATCCCTCTGCCACGCTCTCGGCGTAGCTTTTATATGCATAAATCATGAAATCTGAGCTAATGCTGCTGCTCATGGAAAAGTCCCAGTCGGGCGGACTAGCCTGAATAGTTATATAGCCGTTTTCTCTTAGAATGGACGTGAGAGAACGAGTCCACGGCTCGGGTTCCTTGAAAGCATCTTCAATGTAGTCGGATGTAAGTATGGTTGCCACGGAGTATGACGTTCCCGGCGACGACTGGACAAAATTCCATAAACAATCGAGCCCGCCCTCGCCCAGAGCATCTATGACGGGGGTCCGTGCCTCTCTGTCGCCGTACTTTCCTATATGGTCGGCGCGTAAAGTATCGACGGTAATTAAGAGAACATTCATGCCTTTGGCAATGCCGTGGAAAGAAGACGCATTGTATTTCCTCGCCTTCCATAACAAACGGGCTTTCTCGGTGTCTGCCTCGACAGCCGTGGGCCGGGGATAGAGTTTCACGCGGGATAGGAGGGCAAGGAACTTTGATTCGACAACCATTTTCTCGAAGACGGCATGGCGCACTACCGGGTATCGGTTCGAAAAGTTGGCAGCAATGAGAAAGAGGACGATTACAACCAATATAGAAAGAGGCGCCCTCCATTTCTCAAAAGGGAAACAGGCTGCTCCGAGGATTCTCCGGCCTCGGCGGCATAATAAGCCCGCCAGGAAAATCTGGCTGGAAGCCACGGCCAGGCTCGTGAGAACGTTATGGATATACCCGTAAAGCCGGACATAGATGCAGGCATCCACCCAGTAAAAGAAAAGAATCAGACCCCCCGACAAAATCAGTATCCAAACGCGCTTCATGCCCGATAATTCTATTCGCCGCCGGGACTTATCCGCCTCGGCGAGAATGAAACGCAGTGCAAAGAAAGCCGAAAAGGCCAGGATAAAGCCCGTCAAGTAGGGACCCGCAGTAGCTATCTGGCTTCTGGAGATGCCGGCTCCATGGAAAAGCCGATAAGAGACGTAACCGATGATGGGAGAGAGAATAGCCGTTAAAATTGCGGCCTGGAGGGTGAGCACCCGTTTCTCTGTGCCGGCCCGCCTTCCCGCCCCCGCCAGGATGTGGGCTGCGCCGTGGCTCAGCCGGCATAAAAAGAACTCCGTTACGCCTAAAAGACAACCGGTTAAAACGAAAACGGAGAAAGATTGAAGAAGAAGAACACTGAAACTTCCTGAACAACCTGACAGATCCGGATTACGATAGATAAGGAACGAAAAATCAATCATCCAGATCAGGATAAGAGCCCCTACCGCGTTTGTGAGAAAAACCTTTAAGGAAATTTTCATACTGAAAATATATTGCCTTTATTCACATCGTTTTTCAAGTTCAACTCAATCCGCGACAGGGAACGCACTGGTACATGGTATCCCCCCAGAGGCTCCTTGGCCCTGATATGTACAGACCCCAAGATACACCCCAGAGATGTGTTAAAAATATACAAATATCAGCCCCGGCCTGAGAAACGGTTCAGTCAGTTCAAGAGCATTCATCGAGCAGCGCCTTTGTTGTTCAAACGAATTGACCGGGTTGAGGCGAATATGTTCGTATTTTTCCTATCCTTGATGGTACAGGCAATAATTGAGCGACTGGTGAGGTGTCGGATCAAGGAGCGGAAACTTAAGCCGCTAAAGCTCTACCCGGAAGAACGTGACGCGCCGCACCCGACGACCTCTCAAATCCTGAAGACTTTCGAAGGGCTTTGCACTTACAGGATTACTCAGAACGGCCACTTGCTGGAGGAGTACCGAGACCAGTTGAACCACACGCACCGGCAGGTGTTAGAACTCATGGATATCAGAGAGGAAGAATTCTGGAAATACTGATCGAGCGGCCTATAAAAATCCCGTAAAAACCCTATCCCGAAAGCGCGGAATGTAAGTTATAAACACGTTAAACCCGATCATTATCTTAAAAATATGCGGCGCATACCCTACTCTTGTCCGGCTACAACTTGCCCTGGCCGCATTATCTTTCTATAATACAGTAGTTGTGAAAATTCTGCTCGTCAATCCCTATTCAAAAGCCTTCACTGTTGCTCTGCCGCTTTGTTTGGGATATCTCGCTTCAGTCTTGAGAAAGACGAGTGCGGATAAAATCTCCCTTCTGGACTGCTGCAAGGAAGGGTTTCGGGCGGAGACGGATTATCGCTCCCCTTCAAGAACGACTCTTTCGACTATGTGGTCCTGTCCGAGGTCCTTCACCACTTAGGCTACATCCCCGGTGAGGACTACTTCAAGCGGTTCGAAAAGCCCATCGGTGAAACCGTAAGATTATGTCGCCGGAAAATAATCGTTTGCAAGATAGTCGCTTCTCAATGCGTTTAATTTTTTGAACGCGCAGTTTTGAGCATCCTCGGCTATAGGCCAACATTTGTTCTTTCCGAACAAACAGTAGACAGGCACATAGAAAAAAATGGCCCTCTACCGACGTGAAATTGTGGTGCTCTCCCTCAGCAACGGTAGTAATGATGAATCACAGGTAGCATTCCAGCATAGGGGGAAAGAAATAGGGGGCCGGTTCGTATCGAGGAACTTTCGCAAGTCCCGCCGCTTTCACGGCGTCGAGGAATTTCTCCGGAGACTGCTCGTGTTTCCAGGCTAAATAGTCCAGAAAACCCGAGACGAAATCCCCCCTGAAGTCCTCAGGGATATCCTCCAGTAAGGAATCAATAACGATCTTCTTATTAGCCACGTCCTGGGCAACATCCACGCTTTCCCATCCCCTAAAACGCTTCATATCCCTGGCCGACCTTATTTGGGCATGGGGCTGGGGAATCTTGATCCTCTCCTTGTAATCATCGATAAAGGGCTCGCTGGCAAAAGCGCTCATAGCGCCTGCGCCGCGGATGACAGACGACATCTCATCGTCGCTCAAGTGCTCCCTGGAGAATTCCACAAGCTCCCCAAGCGGCCTCCCAGAATAGATCCATATGCGGCCCAACCCCCTCCAAAAATAACTCCGGAACGGAGAGGTGATTGTTCTCGCTGTTTCTATATTATCTTCAAGATTGCCCGGGAAATGGGGGCACACAAGGATAGACCACGGCATGTCACCTAGAGTAATGGTAAGTACTCTCCGGTCGAAGGGATCTCTTTTTTGAAGGACAGCATTGAGGCTGTCTTCAGCATTAAGTCCGAGGTTGAATATCTTGTACTTAAGTTTGAAGGCAAGAACAGGGTAGTACGTCCCCCGCTTATACCTTCCCAAACCAGTCTTCTCGCTGGCGAGCAACTTCCAGTCTCCCGCGATGGACGCGGCTATAAGGACAGCAAGGATCAACCAGCCGCAAACGCGGGACGCCCTTCGCCCGCCCAACATGCGGGATAAGGCAAGGGCATTGATGAGTGTGAAGAACGAAAAGAAGGTCATTATGCGCAGTCGCTCGAAAGGCTGCCACCTGGATATCCCCGTGAACCCCAAGAGAAGAAGGTAAACCACGGGGAGGATGAGGGGAAAGGTATTTCTATAGATATCCGTGTTGGCCGATGCCGCTTCCCTCCGGAAAAATCCTTGGAAGGAGCGGCGGTTCTTCACCAATAGGTATGCGCCCAATAATAGAGAAATGTAGAGGTTGATTCTGGGGAGAAACCGGCTTTGAACGCCGTCCACATAATCCCCCCACGCGTTGAGGGCCCCGGGCACGCCTATACGAACCATATCCAGGCACCTCTTCAGACTGCCGGTAAAGAACGAAAGGCTCAGCCCATCCGAAGCGATAAAATTACACCTCTCCCCCACCATCGGCGACGGGTAGCCCAGGTAGGTGCAGGCGAGGTGATAGTATATCCTCGGCAAGAATCCCATCAGGAGGAAGACCCCAAAAAGGAGTATCTCCCTCCCGGCGAAAAAGCGTGGCCGCAGGATAAGCATATAAAGGAGGACGACCGTGAGCATGATGACAAAGTAAGGGTGCCAGTAAATGCCGAAGCCGCACAGAAACCCCAGAACGCAGAAAGGCACCACACCCCCGACCCCCTCTCCCCGCTTTTCCCGGAGGCCGATAAAGAGCGTCAACAGGGAAATTACCAGGAGAACCTCCTGTTGGGGATAGTGACCGCTTGATTCTAGGCTGGCACGGAGCAGGCCGGGCGGCGGGAGCGCATAGAGAAGGCAGAAAAGCAGGGTGACCTTTGCGCTCCCGTATATCCTGGAAAGGCAAAAAATCCAGACCAGGAGTGTCATGAGGGACCACATAAATGCGGCGAAGAGGAGGGTAGCATGGGAGTCCCCCATTAAAGCGTAAAAGGGAGCGGCAAAGGCGCACATAAAGAGCTGGCCATGCTGCCGGGAGAGGTAGATGTATTCGGAAATGGGCATGACGAGCCCCGAGCACATATCCTTGGCCATGCAAGCGAGGTAAAGGACTTCGTGGTTGATGATGTGGTGGCAATGATCCCCGCTTATTACGGCAAGCCGTAATAAAACAAATAGCAGCACCAAAAAGCCGATGAGAACTGACGTTGACCTGTTGCTCATTTATGCAGTCAAACGGTTTTGTGTTTCTAACTCTCCGCAAGAATATTCTCTCACGGGCATATACAGGTCGGGCTTGGATTCGGAATCGAAGGTAAAATCATTACGCATCCAAAGTGTGCCTGAATATGTCCTGGCGGAGGCTCCTCATGAAAATCTTTAGCTGGTTCCAGAGCGATGTCTTGGTCGTGTAGATCTTTCTCCTCAAGGTATAGTGCTTGGCCAGAAAATAGAAAAAAGTGAAGATCCTCTTCGGCCTCATTGGGAGGAGGCGTTTCACGATAACGTTTCTCAAGCGCGGCACGACGAGCGCCACGGGACCAAGCAGCGCCATGTTTCTCTGAAGGTTTTTCTCCTCTCTGGTGAAGCAGTTCAGGGGCGAGATAAACTGATAGGACGTATGCATGGTCTCGTAATCGGGCGCATACATTCCCATGGAGATGGTCTGATCACCCAGCTCTGTCCCTGGATAGGGGTGAAACTGGAGAAACTCGCCCCAGTCGACGCGACATTCGAGGGACAGCTCCAGGGATTCGAGGTCATTTTCAAAGGTCGTTCCCGGAAGCCCTATAATACAGTTTGTAAAGGTGTATATGCCGTATTTATCACAGAGACGGTGGGCGCGGATAATCTGCTCGTTCGTCATATTCCGCTTGAGCATATTATTTCTGATTTCATGGTTGCCGGCCTCGATGGACATGCTGATCGTCCGGCAACCGGCATATTTCAGAAGCTTGACCATCTCCTCTGTGAGGAGATCGCAGCGGGTAAGGATAAAGAAGGGCAGACCGACCCGCTCCCTGTATTTGTTGCAGAACTCCTCCAGCCAAGCGTCCGCCCGGTAGGAGAAAATATCATCGTAGAACTTAACGCAGCTGAGCGCCCACTTTGCTTTGATTCTTTCTATATCCTCGATAACGTAATCCACCGAATGCCTGCGAACGATTTTACCGAGACCTTTATAAATCTCTCTCCAACGCCGATTGAAACAATAGGTGCAGTTGTATGGGCAGCCCCGCGAGACTATGACGCTCTTCAGGGGATAGCCTCCCATCGGCGTGTTGTCGTACAGAAGCGCGTAGTCCGGAAAAGGGAGGGAGTCCAGGTCCTCCACCAGGGGGCGTATTCCGCACTCAGCCCCCTTGCCGCGAAGAATGATGTTCGGTATCCCTTCCGGGCTCTTCCCCGATGAGAGGGCCCTCAGAAGATCGGCAAACGCCCCCTCACCCTCGCCGCGACATACGGCATCGAGCGTGGTCTCACGCAACATCTCCGGGAAAAACGTGGGATGGTGCCCCCCCATGATGGTGAACACCTCCGGAAACGCCTTTTTTATCCGCTCGTTGATGCCGAGATAGTGTTTCGCCTCCCCAGTTAGAGAGCTGTAGGCGACCACGTCCGGCTTTAACCTTGCGACGGACTCGACGGGGTCATCCTGATGGGTCTCGCATATATAGGTCTCGTGCCCCTCACGGCCGGCAATGGCGGATATTACACAGAGACCAACGGGGGCAAGAAAATTTTCATTTTTGAGTATAAAAAGTACTCTCACCCCTTGACCCAGTCCGAAACGGCCCTGGCAACGCTTTGGAGGTCAAGCTTATAGAGGGAGTGGAGGTAATCCCGCGGCCCGTACTCCCTGCAAAAATCATCCGGTATGCCAAACCGCTTCAGGGGAAGGTATACACAATTTTCAGCCATAAGCTCAGCAACAAGGCTGCCGATGCCGCCGGTAATAAAGTGCTCCTCGATCGTCGCGATCCTGGCCGACTTGCCCAGTATCTCCAGGAGAAGCTCCCTGTTAAGGGGCTTTAACCTGTAGAGATCAACGACTGACACAGAAACCGATTTCCCGGCGAGCTCTTCCGCGACACTCAGTGCCCTCTTTACCATCCGGCCGGTGGCAACGATGCATACATCCTTCCCCTCCCTGAGGTGAGTCAACCCCGCGGAGAAGTCGGCTTCATCCTTATCGTAGATAAGTGGAAGGCCCGTCCTGTCGAGCCTGATGTATTTGGGGCCGGGAAGTTCGTACGAGATCCGGGCGAACGCCGCCGCCATTACGCTATCGGATGGGCTCAAGACTGTCATCCCGGGAAGCGTCCTCATGAGGGAGAGGTCCTCGGTGCCGTGATGGGTCGGGCCCAGCGTGTTGTAGTCAAAGCCGGCCCCGACTCCCACCGCGGTCACGGGCAGGTGTCCCATGCAGCAAAGGTCGACCCTGATCTGCTCGTAGCACCGCATTGTGACGAAAGGAACAATAGCATAAATGTACACGATATAGCCGGTCATCGCCAGACCGGCGGCGACACCGACCATGTTCTGCTCCGCTATGCCGACATTGATATACCGCCCCGGAAAGTTCGCCTTGATCAGATCGTGGCACACAGCGCCGGTATCTGATGTGATCAGAATTACCCTTTCGTCCTCGCAGATTATTTCGTAAAGCGCTTCAGAGAAGGCATCGCGCATGCCGGAAACCCAGCGCTTTGTGGCTTCATCACTTTTTTGCTTTTTCACTTTTTTTCCCACTTTAGCTCCCTCCTCGCAATATCGAGCTCCTCATCCACAGGGATGCGGTAGTGCCAGATAGGTTCCCTCTCCATAAAGGAAACCCCTTTGCCCTTTATGGTGTCCGCAACAATACAGAGCGGCTTCTCGTATGATGGGTCATGCACGTCCTTCATGGCCTCGATCAATTCCGGGAACGAGTGGCCGTCCACCGTGCGCACCTCCCATCCGAACGCCCGCCATTTATCCTCCATCGGCTCCAGCGTTAGGTAGTCCCCCGTGAAATCCGTAGCGGACTGCCCGTTTCGGTCCACGATGGCAAGGAGATTATTCAACCTGTGCTGGCCGGCAAACATGGCTGCCTCCCATATTGATCCCTCGTGACACTCACCATCACCGAGCAGGGCGACTGTAAGGAATCTCTTTTCCCTCAGCCTTGCTCCCAGGGCCAGACCCGCGGCTATCGGCAAGCCGTGCCCCAGCGATCCCGTAAAAGCCTCGACGCCGGGGATGGTGTCCTCGGTATGCCCCCCTAGCCTACTCCCTTTCTGCGTGAACGTAAGAAGCTCCTCTACGGGGAAGAACCCCAGATCGGCGAGAATGGCATAAAGAGCGACGGCGGATTGCCCCTTGCTCAGGATAAAGCGGTCCCTCTCCTCCCACTTCGGGTTTTCGGGGTCCAACCGCAACACGCCGCCGTAATGAATGGCGACCAGAATCTCCGCACAAGAGAAAGACGGGGCAATGTGACCAGCGCCTGCCGCGACGGTCATCTCCAATACTTCGTTTCTCAACCAGTTGGCTTTCCTTTCAAGATCGAGCACTCTATCGGACATACTTAAATCTCCTCGTATTATCGTTTTGCCGGGAATGTAGCCTTACCAATTTAACCTGCTACAAAACTCCCAATATTTGTACGGCAATAAATCTCGCTTGGCAAGGGTTCTTGTGAAATATTAAATCCAAGGTGCAAACCCCCTACTTGAGCTTTATCGCTTTCATAACCCTGATATTATAGTACAGGATGTTATTCATGGGGTCAACAATCTTTCCCGATCGGTACGCGTTGATCATGTCCCGCACGGCATCCTCAACGGTGCGCCTGGCGATGAAGCCAAGTTCCCGCGCGATCTTCTTCGATGAGATGCGGTATGACCGCAGGTCGTCTGTCGGCCGCAGTTCGATGGAAACCTCATCCACCCCCACGACGGAACGCACCATCTTAGCCATGTCGATCATTCTGTAATTCTCGTACCCGGCATTGAATGTCTTTCCCGCTATCAGCTTATCAGGAGCATCCAGGAGCATCACGTATAAATCGGTCATATCCTCGATATGGATATTGGGCCTCTTCTGCTCCCCCCCGAAGACGGTAATGCTGCCCTTATTGACGGCGTGGTTGGTCAATATATTGACGCTCAGATCGAGGCGCATGCGCGGTGAGTAGCCGCAGACGGTCGCGGGACGTACAACAACGGTGGTAAACACGGGCGACTGCTCCTTCAAAAGGACCTCCTCGCACATGGCTTTGTATTTGGAGTAATCGGTTAACGGCTCCAGGGGGAGGTCCTCGGTAACGTTCTCCACCTCCTTCACGCCGTACACGCTCGAGGTCGAGGCATAGATAAACCTCTTCACGCCGCTCTTTTTGGACAACTCCACCAGGGGGGGGAATGCGTCGTAGTTGATCGACTTCCCCAGTACGGGATCCAGCTCGAAGCTCGGATCGTTGGAAATACAGGCCAGATGGATTACGGCATCGGCTCCGGGAATCTCCCTCTCGAGGAGGCCGCGATCCCTTATGTCACCTTTGACCTGGACAAGATCGGGATCGTCTTTCACGGCATCAAGAACATCGTCGCCGTAGATATAAAGGTCAATGACCTTTACTCTGTATCCTCTCTCCAGGAGCTTGGGCACAAGGACGCTCCCGACATACCCTGCGCCGCCGGTTACCAAAACACTTCCTCTTCTCTTCCCATTATCCACTTTATTTTCCCTTCCCAAATTCCTTTAAGGTCCGGAGCGACAAAACCCCATCTATTCAGAGGCGTCTATTGGCCCGGGCTCAGGTTGAGGATGCGGCGAGTAAGACTGAACGTTTGAGTAAAGAGCTTTCCCTTGGAGGTCAGCTGCCAGAGACCTCTTTCTAACTCTACGAAGCCGTTTTCCCTCATTACGTTCACCCTGTCGGCTACCATCGTCTCCATATTGTAAATCCCCCGGACCTCTTCCAGTGTGCACTCCGGCCTCTTTCTGATTTCCACGAGTATCCGCAAAGTCACCGACCGCTCAACATAGTAAAAAAACTCCACATAGGCAAAGAAAAAAAGGATATGTGCGAGGAGGCCGGTGAAGAGGCCAAGCCAAAATGTCGTCTGAGAACACTGCCGGGGAAGAAAAAAGAGGTCCCTGGGGGTAAGGAAATAGACCAGCGGGAAAAGGGGCACGGTGATCGCAAATATAATTACAAGGGATTTGAACATCTTCTCGGGCCGCCTGACATGAAATCTCGCGATCTGGATACAGATCCAGAGGATGCTGAGAGCGCAACTTATGATGACCCCTTTAAACATCCTACCCCCCCTCTCCGGCACATACGAGCCTCTTCAGAAAGCACGTCAGGTTCGCCATAACACGGCCCTTGCGCGTCAGGCGAACCACTTCATTATCCATTGCGATGTAGCCCCCGTGGAGCAGGTTGGGAATCCTCCGACCGAAGATCTTGTCAACCTGGCCATCCCGCCTGAAGTAAGCGATCAGCTCCTCCGTGGACCCCCCCCTCCCGCCGACGCGCTCCAACTCTACCAGGAGCCCAGCCGAAAACCCCATTGGGCCGGCATACACAAAATCCCAGAAGTTATGGAAAAGCAAAACATAAACAACAAGGCCATAAAGGAAATCAACGATCGCGCAGGGCTCCACGAAACTGCTGGGGAGGAAATACAGGTCCGTGGGCGTCATCAGATAGGAGAATATAAACAAAGGTAGCGTGCCTATAAAAACGGCCATAAAAAACTTGAAAGGTTTCTTCCGTCTTCTGAGCCGCAGGATAACGATCGTAACCGTAAGAAAAATTACGAACCATATAAGCGTCAGAATGAGCCCCTTCACAACGTATGACCACCGGAGAATTAACGGAAACCGTGAGACTGTTTGGCTTTCCGAGAAAGCCTGCTTACTATCTGCATATCCAGGAAAAGCGATATGAATTCCCTGCACACACAGAAAAACGAATTGATCAGCAAAGCCTTAGAATCACCCTCTAGTCTTTCCTTCAAAGTTATCGGCACCTCAGCGAAAGTGAATCCCGCCCTGATGGCTCTCACCAGACACTCGGCGTGCACAAGGAAACCATTCGACTGTGGTTTAATCATATCAAAAATTTTCTTGCGGTAAATAATGTTCCCGTTCGTGTAATTGAAGCGGGTTCCGAACGTGGCATTAATAATGGCAAGATAGATCGCCGAGAGTATCCTGCGGGATAGGGGTCGTACTCTCTTGTTGATGACGAAGGGTATGATGATATCCACGTGCTCGATAAGAGGAAGGTACTTGAGTAATTCACTGGGATCATTCTCGCCATCACCCGGAAGCCACGTGATCACCTCCTTGGTTGACTCCTCGATGCCCTCCCGAAAACAAGATCCGATACCGCGCGGCCAGACATGGTGTATAACCTTAACCCTGGACTCCCCCTCCGCAATCTCGTCTACGATTCTACCGGTACCATCCGAACTCCCGTCGTCGATCAGAACGATCTCCCAGTCATAGCCGGTATTTTGAAACACACGGATCAGATCCGACGCAGCCCTTTTAATATTTGCCTCTTCGTTCAATGCGGGCATCATTACCGTAATGGATATACTCTCTTTCATGGAAGATTAAGAAAAGGGCCTCTGTCCAATTATTCCTATGTTCCCGATCCTGAGGGTCAACCGCAGGCTATTTAAATGTAACGTACTAAGAACGGAGCCTGCAAGCTTCTTTAGAGGTGCCGGCAAGGGGGATCTCAGGACCCAATGTCCCGCGGAGAAGGTATTCGGCGTTTCGAAGACCGAGTGCACCGCAAACCCGTTTTTTTCAAAGATCTTTCTCAATGTTTCCTTGTTAAAGAAGCTGATATGAGCCATGTATATAGGGGACCAGCTTTCACCTGCGATTGCCGAGAGCCACGAATTTATATTGTGAGTTAAAGCCAGAACAATGCCCCCTTTTTTCAGGCATGTATGTATCCCCGCTAAAAATATATTTGGATCCACGACATGTCCCAGAACATGAAAGCAGCAGACAATATCGAATGATTCTTCGGTAAAATCAGAAGGGCGAAAGACGTCATTCCTTATCCGGCCTCTCAGGTCCTGAGGGGTCTGCGCAAGGGCTGCCTTACTGGGCTCCACGCCATAAACTTCCTTGAAACCTTCCTCAAGGCACCTCAGTAAGAAAAAGCCGTTCCCGCAGCCTATGTCGAGAAGTCTTTTCTTGGAAGGGACGAGCCGTATCGCCTTCCTGAGAAGGCGGGAGTATGCTTTATTGATATTATCGGTCTCCAAAACATACGGCTGAGCGACCAAAAAGTCCCCCTCATAATATATATCATGCATCAGTTCCGCGCTCAATATCGGGTTGGAGTAAATCACACCGCACTTCGAGCACTTCACAATCCTGTAGTGGGGCAGGACCTTACCACCGCCGGGGGAAGAGACCTCAAACAGCCTCGCCGGCTCGAAGTTCTGCTCGTACAGTACCGAGAATTCCTCCTTCTTTCTGCAAAGAGGACAATCCACAGGAACCATGCTTCCGGTATTCATCGGGACAATCTGCTTCTCAGTGAAGTGGCCAAGCTGGTAACAGCAAGATTCACTATCTACGCTTCTACTTAAGGAGGGCCGTGATGAATTTAAAGAGGGGGACGGGCTCAACCGAATCCCTGTTGCACACGATGCGGACGGCCAGAGCGCCCACCGCGTTTCCGATAAAACCGACTATGTCCATCGGGTAGCCCGCGGCCACGCATGGGGAGGTAACAGCAAGATAGGCGTCTCCCGCACCGATCCTGTCGACAACCTCGTCGGATAAGACCGGGGTCTGGACAAATCCCCTGTCTTGTTCGAAGCCCAGCGATCTGCGGTTTCCCCGGGTAACCGTTACCCGAGGACAGCCCAGTTTCCCCGACACTATTCGCACCAGCTCCTCAAGGTTCTCGAACTTCTCCTGGGTAGCGAGGCGGATCTCCGGTTCGTCGATGCAGACGTAGTCAGCCCTGGGATATTTCGTCACGAGGTTGAACCCCATGTTCGCGCTGTTCGTCTGCGTGTTGACGGCTAAGAATCCCGCCCTGTTGCAGAGAACATCGATGATCAGTCGCCCGATGAAACCGTTGCCAAAATCGCAGACGATCACGATATCGTAGTCTCTACAACACGCCGAGAGATACTCGCACACGTCGGCCTCGACGGCTTTCGGAAGGTTCGCGTCGTTCAGGAAACATATCTCGAAGATCTTCGTCAGGAAAACCGGATCGACATAGCGCCGCTTCACCACCGTCGGCGCCTCATCCCTGTAGAAAAATTTCGGCCTCACATTCGGTTTCAGCCGATTCCGGATGAATTCCTCCTGGGTGTTCTCCTCCCCCAGACACGTAACGAGGTGAACGTCCTCGCAGAATCCCGCGACATGATTAGCAGCAGCAAGGACTCCGCCGGCAAAAGACTCCCGGTTGAGGTACTTCGTAACTATGACCGTCTCCTTCCACGCCTTCGCCATGGGCTGACAGTAGTGGTACTCGTCAATGATGGTATCACCCACGATCAGCACCCGCATTCCCTTGAGGGCCTTGAGCTTGCCGATAATATCCTCGGCGTTGTATCTCCCCCTAAACTCCCTCAGGAACTCGTCAGCCTCCTCATGGTACACCCCGAAATGAATATTCAACAGCTCGGTAGAGCTGAAGCTTATCTCGTCCGTGAAGTGAATCCTGCCGCCGACGGACCCGACGGCCTCTTCCTCCTTGTATATCTCGCCCGTCAGATCGCTCTCGCGGTCCGCGTAGTCACTTCCCTTGACATAGACATCGGTCCCGAGCTTTTCTATTGCATGAACAGCGGTCGGCGCCCTGTTAATAGCCACGTAGTCCACGCACTGGAGCTCAGCTATGGACTCCGCACGGAGGCGCTCGTTGAATACAGGCCTCCCCGGCCCCTTCCCCACATAGCGGTCCTCGGTTATAGTGACCACAAGGACATCGCCCTCGCAGCCAGCAGCCTCGAAATGCTTTATGTGGCCGGGATGAAGCAGGTCGAATACACCGTGGCAGTGGACAATGGTTTTGCCCTCCTTTTTTAACTTGGCCACGATCTCCGCAAGCTTGTCCAGGTTCTTTATTTTTTCGTGTGCATCAACCTTTTTCATCTGCCAAGATAATTAAACCAGTCCATTGTGGCTACCGAGATCGTTTCCGGTGTCCAGACCGGCGCCTCCCTCCAGTAATCGATGTTTTCTAAAAGAATATTTACCCCTTCTTCAAAAGACACTTCTGGCTCCCAGCCTAAGAGGCTTCTGACCTTGGCTATGTCGGCATGGGTGCGATCGGGCTCACCGGGACGCTTGGGTATGTATACCACATCACCTTCCAGCAGTTCCACCAGTTTATTTATGCTGTGGGTCTGTCCGCTTCCGACATTGAGCACTTCGTTACAGAGATCTGAGGATGCCGCAATGATACAAGCGTTTACCACATCCGCCACAAATGTGAAATCTCTCGTCTGGGCGCCGTCGCCGACAACGGTATAGGGCAGATTGTTCAACTTCTGGGCCAGGAACACTCCGAAGACCGCGCCGTACGTTCCCGAAGTTCGCGAGCGCGGCCCGAATACATTAAATAAGCGAAGGGACACCACTGGAAGTTTATAGACCTTTCCCCAATGCATAACATACTGCTCACCCACGTACTTGGTAAAAGCGTAGGGATATTGTGGCCGGGCCGGTTCTGTCTCCGGAGTGGGATAGATATCGGGAATCCCATAACAGGACGAAGACGCTACGTAGATAAACCTCTTAACTCCGCTCTTTCTTGAGGCTTCAAGAACGCTCACTGTGCCACCAACATTCGAGCGATGGTATTCCATGGGTTTCTGTATTGAGGGAACGATATCGGCCAGAGCAGCCAGGTGAAAAACCCAATCCACTCCTTGGAAAAGCGGCAGAATCGCCTCAAGGTCTGCGACGTCAACCTTATGAAACTTAACGCAACGACTCGAGCCGGAATCAGAGAGATTCTCCAACCGGCCCGTCGAAAGATTATCCAGGACAATTAAATCGCAACCGTTTCTTAAGAGTCTGTCCACGAGATGGCTCCCTATAAATCCAGCTCCGCCTGTCACAAGTGCCTTCATGTGTTCTTCTACTTCCGTTTCTTTATGGTCTTCTGAAGAATATAGCGTTCTTGTAGAGCACTACTATTTATTCATTCTCTCAAATACTTCTATCCATCTCCGCGCACATGGAGAATTTCATCTAAACACGCTCTTCCTGGAACAACAAGGATACCATCTTACGCCTTTCTTGCAAGGCGTTATGAAGGTCAAGCGAACATTAGCCTCTAAATTCTACAATTATCCTGGATGGTGGCAAGACAAAACTCGCATTCAATAGCATTCAATAACAATCGTCAAGGCTCAAACGGAAAAGAATGATGGCTCACCAGCGAGTATTGTCTTCTAGCATATCGACGATTGAACAGGGGCGATTGTATGCTATAGTAAGCAACTATTGAATGTGATCGGTCAGGCTTGGGGGAATTTCCCCCGGCGAAACGGGAGCTATGAAGCTTACGGCATACAGCGGTCTTCGCAGCATTACAGAGATAAGCGATGACCACCCCGTCACCTGGTCCGTGCTCTAAAAAGACTGAAAAATCCAATTCCGGAGCCATGCATATGATAGAGCAAGAGGAGGAAAGATTGAAAGCGGATATCAGTGCTTTCGTCCCGGCCTACAACGAGGAAGAGAACATACGCCGGGTCATCGATGACCTCGTTTCCGTCTTAAGGGAGATAGCCAACCGCTACGAGATCATCGTCGTTCTGTACGAAGGCAGTACGGATGCCACAGGGAGAATCGTCAGGGAATATGCCATGCGCAACCCCGCGATCAGGCTTGTTATTCAGCCGGCAGATCAGAAAGGGTACGGGGTAGCCCTGAGAATGGGGATCGAGAGTTCCCGTTATGATCTGATCTTCTACACGGACGCCGACAACCAGTACAATGTGCGAGATATCAAGAAGCTCTTGGCGGAGATAGAGAAGGCTGATATCGTCAACGGCCATAGAGTAATAAGGTGTGATCCAAAGATGCGTTTGCTCACAGCAGTCGTATACAACTGGATCATCAGAAAATTATTCGACACCGGGGTCAAGGATGTGGACTGCGCTTTCAAGCTCTACAGGAAATCGTTGCTGGATAGTATTCGTGTTAATTGCAGAACGGGGCTCGCGGATACGGAAATCCTGGCAAAGGCCAGAAAACTGGGAGCCAGGATCATCGAGGTTCCCGTCAGCCACTATCCTAGAAAGGGTGGGAGGCCCGTATTCGAAGCCAGTCTTGCCGGCAAGATGGGCCTGGTCAAACCCCGGGTGGTGATCGACCTCATCAAGGAAATGATGAAATTGAAACGGGAATTCCGCAGCACCCTTGTCAGTAATGGTTAATTCAGAGGGGCCAGTGTCCAAGATAAATAGTTCATTGGCAGAGCCTCACCAGCCCATTATGGCATCCTCGCTGCCTGCCGTATACCCCGTCCAGTACCGTCTTGGCCAAAATATCCTTCCTACCAAGTATTAGCTATGCAAGAGAGGAACTCTTTTAGACAGAAGAAACGGTCAACCGGTCAGCGCATAACTGATCTATTTGCCTCGGTAATGAAAACGGATAGAAAATTCGCGATTATTTTAACAGCAATTTTTATGATGCTGGAACTCATCGTCATTTCACATCACGAGATGTGGAGAGACGAGATGCAGGCATGGCTCATAGCGAGAAACAGCTCTTCCATTTACGCTCTATTCCGCAACTTCGCGGAAGAGGTCCACCCGGCGCTCTGGTTCATCATGCTGTACATTGTGAATTTCGCCACGCGCTCGCCGCTCTGCATGCAGTTCCTGCACGTCATCATCGCCGTCGCGATCGTGTACATCTTCGCGTACTTCTCGCCGTTTACGAGGCTTCAAAAAGCACTCTTCCCCTTCGGATACATGATCTTTTACGAACTCTCCGTTATCAGCAGATGTTATTCGACGGGCATCTTATTGATATTCGTCATATGCTGCATCTACCCGAGCAGGTGCAAGCGCTTGATCGCTATGGCCATACTGTTGTTTCTACTGGCGAACTCAAGTTTCATGGGCCTGGTAGTCGCCGCGGCCATCGGACTTTCATTAATAATTGAATTTACCGCAACAAGGGAAGGAGCGGCGGCCAGCGTTCCCGGAAGCAAAAAAATGGTCTTCTCGTGCATCGTCTTCCTAGGATGTCTTATTTCAGCGGCGCAGTGTTCGTTTCCCTACGTGATCTACGGCGATCTTCCACTAAACATTTCAGGCGGAATCGAGGAAAATACCCTCGAGAGGTCGGCTGAAGCGCTTTTTTCTCCCATTTACGCTCTGTTTCCCATTCAATTTCCGAAACTGCAATTCTGGGACACGAACGTTCTTTGCGTTATACCCCCCCCATTGAAGATAGTGATATCCGTTATTTTCATCACGGCCATCTCGCTCGTTCTTTATAAAAATCGAACCGTGCTCTTTATATACTTACTTTCATATTTGGGGATGGTTGCTTTACATTACGTATACTGCGTTGGTTTCTACCGTCACATCTCCTACCAGTATATTATGATCCTGGCATGCCTCTGGATGCACCGCAGCAGGGTGAATGAAACCGGCACCGGAATAAACAACAGAATACCCAACATGTCCTCATGCCGTATCGAGAGTGCGATCGTTAGCTTCTTGTTAGGCGTCCAAGTGCTCTGCACTATAACACCGGTAAGCGTGGATATGGCCAGGCCCTTCTCTGCGGGCAAAGAAGCCGCTAAATGGATCAAGGATTCGGGAATGGATCAATGGACGATCGTCGGATATCCGCATGCAGCAATCACTCCCGTCATCGGCTACCTCGACAGGGAGCTCTACGATCCGGTGCATGAAAAGTTTCTGAGCGCCCCGGGTGTAACAGTTGATGGAGACTTCGCCGGCAGGGTCTCTCCGGACACGATCATTCGAAAGTTGCTCCAGTTAAAGGAGGAATGCGGCCCTAATATCCTCCTGATACTGAATAAGCCTCTCGATGACGCCTTACTGGTAAAGTACCCCGTGGTGGAAGCAACGAGGTTCAACGGCACTATATGCGAATCGGAGCAATTCTATATCTACATTTTACAAGGAATAAAAAAAGGATGGACTAAGGAAAGAGGCGAATTGAGACAAAGAGAGAAAAAAACTCCTTCGCAAGACCGGTAATAGATTTGAAAAGTAGAGCTTTCGATCCTCCATTTTGCCTCGCCGGCAGTCGTACTGGAACCTCTGCAAACATGTACCCTTGCCGGGCCGCCTTTATAACGCACTCTGTGTGAATCATAAAGCCCCTGGAGCGAAGACTCATATTTTCGAAAATCTTCCTGCGATAGACATTGGTCCCGTTCGTATAATTAAAGGTTGTCCCGAAAACGATGTTAATGATCCGTATATATCGCCTCGAAAGAAATACTCGTATACGCGCTCTGACTTCCATGTTGACAACAAACGGCACAATCATGTCCACATATTCCATAAGGGGAAGATACCTTAAAATTTCTCTCACCCCGTTCTGGCCGTCTCCCGGTACCCAGGTAACTATGTCCTTAGTCGCCGCTTCGACCCCATCCCTGAAACTGGTCCCAACACCCATCGTCCTCTCGTGGCGGAGATATTTTATCCTTGGTTCCCCAGCCGCCGCCTTCCGAAAAATATCGCCTGTTCTATCCAGACTACCGTCGTCAACTCCGATAACTTCCCAATCCAAATCCATGCCGCCCGCCTCCCGGGCCACATCTGCAAGCACTCTTTCAAGATTTCCTTCCTCGTTAAGTGCAGGAACGATGACGGACAATGACTTCCATCTCTCCATGGCGCTTATTCCGGCAGGTTGCTTGCTCATCTTTACGTTGACGCTTTCACTCATTACTTTGTGCCAAAGCATATCGTTGCCGTAGGGTTATAATACCTGTGATCTATATAGACTTTGTACTCAGGGCACATATCCTTTATCAGCAGCGGGATGCTGTGCATGTGCTCGGGTTTGTGATAGATGCTGATAGCTAAATCCGGCCCGTGCTCCCGAATAGTATCCTTAGCCCCCTCTAAAGCCTCGAGCTCGGCTCCCTCTATATCCATCTTTATAAAGTCGACACACTCGATATTGTTCTCAGCGATAAAATCGTCAATCCTGTACACGTCTATTACGCTGTTACCGTCATCGTGAATGCTCGAGTCGGTTGTTCCGCAAATGTCCGATACCCGGACATCAAAAGGAACCTTGCCCGTCCTGTTCCATGCACCGGCTTTTATCGGCTTAATACTAGGGCAAATCTCTGACAGCCTGACATTCTGCCTGTGCATATCCTCCTGCGGCTCAAAAGCGTAGATGACGCTTTTCGGTGAAAGAAACGCGAACATCACGGACGTATTGTTATACGCGCCGATGTTGAGGATCACCTTCTTGTTCCTCGGCGTGACTACATCGAAATAGCTATATGGGTCCAGGCTTATTTTAAACGCAATGTCCTTTCTCAAGCTCTCCGGTATGCTCGATGGTAACAGGTCAACATAGCGGGCCGAACCGGCTTCGTATTCATTTTGAACCTCAATATGGGTGGGAAGGTCATCCAGCGCGATATTTTCCGGGCTAAAAATGTCAACCCTGAACTTGAGAACCTTCTGGTAAATTTCTCTTGAATATTCATCTTCCAAAATGTTAAAGGCTTTTTTAAACTTGCTTTGTTCCTTCTTCAGAAAATAAAAAAAATCACTTCCGAATGAATCCGGAAAATCTCTATCTATGGCCATCTTTACGTGGTCAAAAAAGACGAAATCCTTGTAATACGAGAGGCTACATTGAGCCGTGAGCCGCTTTGCAATCTCCAGCTCATGATAAGATGCTATTATAATTTTGCTATTCTTAAGATCGATTTTCCCGATCTCATCTATCTCCTCATCTGTTAAATCACCCCCATCTCCTGAATGCACAAATCCAATAACCCTCTTGTTGATTCTCTCCAACATCTTCGTGACTTTTTGACCCAGCGCATTTATTCCATAAATCACAAAGTTATCCGTTCTATCTATCAAGCGACAGATATCTTTTAGCGATAACCTCGGTTCTTTCAAGCCATCAACTATATTAGTCATTCCTTCTTTTCCCTTACTAAAAAGCTGCCCACACTTTTCGATGCTACTCTGTCGGTATAAGCCCTGGAAGGTCAACAGTCAGGCCGCACAAGCCCAATCTTTCCCTTGGTAATATACAAGCATCACAGCAGCACGCACAATTTAAGCATCATATCAAAAAAAGATGCGACTTCAACTAAAATTTTTGGCGCAAAAATCCCTTGCGCCTAAAACCGGTATGGCCTATAGTTCGGAAAGTCCGCTTTACCGGGAACATGCAATGATGATGAATGTGAAAGCCATCTTCGCCCTAATTATTGTTTTTGCCGTAGCTGTTCTGCTTCTCTTAACTTTAACAACGATTGAAGCGTCCATAAAGGGATTTATATCCCCCATGCGTTACGGCAGTGTAGACTTATATTATTATGCGAACGTAGCGCGAAACATGCTGACGGGCAGAGGGATGACAACAAACGTCATGTTCCCCATAGTGATAGGGCGTTCCAGTTTTCCATCACCCCAGCCGGACTTGCTTCACCCGCCTTTCTTCACTTTATTCCTTGCTCTTGCCATGGCGATCTTTTCGAAATCTATCTGGGTCATCGTTAGCTGCAACTTCTTTTTCTATTTTTTAACAATTTTTTTCGTATTCATCCTCACACTGAGAATATTTGATCTGAAAACCGCGACACTGTCCGGCATTTTTCTCGCGGCCAACGCAAATATTCTCGGCGAATGCGTCTGGGAAGACTATATACCCGTCCTAGCACTGTTCAGCATCCTGTTCTACACCCTATACGCCTACAACGACAGAACGCTCATCGGATGCCTCCTGCCCGGCGCAGTGCTCGGGCTCTGCTACCTCAGCAGATACGGCACTATAGTGTTCCTTCCCGCCGTGGCGTGGTATATATACAGGGCCAGCTCGCACAGGAAACTGCAAAGCGTTATCCTGTGTATCGCCGCTTTCTTCGCAGTGATCTCCCCGTGGCTTATCAGGAACCTAGTTGTTTCGGGAAATCCCTTCTTCTCCCTCGCGGGGATCAGGGACACGTACGATGGCCCCGGGCTATCCAGTCTGCTCAAAACCGACGGCGCATGGGCGCCCGGTAATATCTCCGTGGCCGTTATCGTACAACGCGTCAAGGCCCAGCTCATCACGTTGACCTTCGTCACCGGGAACTTCCTTACTCCCTTATTTCTGCTTGCTATCCTATATAAGCTCGGGGATAAGCGATTCGAGAAGCTGAGACAGCTAACCTACATCCTCATCCTAATCGTCATAGGAACCCAGCTTTTCTACACCGCGTGGCCACCCCACAGACCCTACCTGATATTCTATCCTTTCGTCATACCTGTCGCGGTGGCCTGTTTTTTCAGGCTGGCTGAAAACTTCACGGCAAAAGGCAAACATATACAGTGCATGGCTATCGCTGTATTCATCCTCATAAATGCCATGCCCATCCTGATCTCTACGAAGCGAGGCATCTGGGAATCGGAACCTCATTTTAAAGGCTACTGGGCCCCCCTCCTGGAAAAAGTCGACAGAGAAAGTCCCATTATTTCCGATTCTGCCCATATCATTAGTTGGTACGAAGATAGAAAGACGATTCTAATGCCCGAGAATATAGAAGATTTGAACAAAATGAGGGAAAGTCTTCAGGTAAAGCACTGCCTTCTTTTTTCGGATCTCTTTAGCGATTATGAAATAGGCAGCGGAATAGATCCCTCCCTGACCAACCTGAAGGAAAAAGCACTGGAGGGGTATCAGTACAAAGAAGCGGCCTTCTCCGATGCCTCGTTGTGGAACGATAACCTACTGCTGTATTAAGGTATCCCGTTCTGCTAATTCCTTGAACCATGTTTCGTAATCACCGATGATCTTTATCCGGCAGCGTCTACAACATGAAAAGATATAATGCGCCTAAGAAGAAAATCCCCGAAAATTTTTTGCCGTTCGATCACTACCGCAGTGCACACGGTAATCTTCGAACCACATTATGGTGCGAACAGCCATGATTTCGATTATCATACCCGCGCGCAACGCTCATAACACACTGGAGATTTTACTCAACTCGATTCGCGCTTCCAGTTTTAAGGACATGGAGTTGATTGTCATCGATGACGCCTCGACTGACGAGACGGCTCAAATCTCGAGGAAGCTCGGCGCGAGTATCATCCGCCTTAAAAAGCAATCAGGACCCGCCGTGGCGCGTAACAAAGGTGCTGAGGTCGCCCGAGGTGAAATACTGCTTTTTCTGGATTCCGATGTTAGGGTACACCATGATACATTGCGCTATATTGTTGAAAGATTTGCAACGGAGCCGGAGTTAAACTGTCTGGTGGGGATATACTCAAAACGCCCGCTCAACAAGGGGCTTTTTCCCCTGTACAAAGCGCTGCTGTGCTATTTCTGGTTCAAGGACGCGGAAGTGATGGAATCTTTTGAAACGAGTTGCGGGGCTATCCGCAGGAAGGTCTTCATGGATGCCGGGGGATTTAACACAAAGTATAGCGGCGCCGAGGTTGAGGACTACGAATTCGGCTACCGCCTGGGGAAAAAATATAAAATCGTCCTGGATACCAGGATTCAGGTCGACCACCACTTCCCCGGTTTCCCGCGCAACGCCAGGAATTTTTTCCACCGCGGTCGACTCTGGTTCAAGATATTTATGAAGAGGAGACAATTCGATAGCGCGGGGTCAACATCCTCGGAAGCGGTTGGAACCATCGCCGCGATGCCCGTGTTCGTGGCCTTTTTATACACGCTCTTTTCATGTGGAAAGGGCGGCTTTGCCCTCGCTATCTGCTGCACCCTCTACCTTTTCATCAACGGGCGTTTTTTTATTTACTGCCTCAAAGAGCAGGGGGTCAGATTTTGCTTAGCGGCTATAGTAATACACCTTGCAAACTCTCTCGTAATACTTGCCGGTGTTGCCGCGGCGCTACTGCAAACCCCCTGCGGGGGGAAGAGGGCCGATGCTAAATGAACGAGGCGGAGTACCATACTTTCTACAAAAACGAGGAGAGCTTCTGGTGGTTCACCGGGATGCGCTGCATCCTGTTCAGCATCCTCGAAAAATATCTGAAGAGCCCGGGGAGAAGGCTGAAGTACCTGGATATGGGCTGCGGAACGGGGGGGCGCTTGCAGTACCTCAACAGGAGAATGCAAAACGGGGGAAACAGCGTTGCAACCTTCGGTTTCGACCTCCACCCGCTCGCGGTGCACTATTGCAAACTCAGGCGCCTGGACCGGATCGTCCGGGCTTCGGCGGAGCGCATACCGTTCAAGGACGGCCAATTCGACGTGGTCGGTTGCTTTGACGTTCTCCAGAATATTAGAGATGATATGAGCGCCGTCAGGGAGATACACAGGGTTTGCAGGAGGGGGGGGAAAGTCCTCTTTAACGAGGTCGCCTTCATGTTCCTGCTTGATGAAAACAGCGTCGCGGCAGGCGTCGTGAGAAGGTACACTCGGGACGAGCTCGTGGGCAAGCTGGAGGAAGCGGGCTTCAGGATCTTGCGCGCGACGTATGCGAACAGCATCCTCTTCCTCCCTATAACTGTCGTAAGGTTATTCACAAAACGGCTGCATAGAGTTAAGGACATGTCACGGGCGGTGGGGAGCGTGAGACCCTATCCGCGCATACTCAACTCGTTGCTCCACAACCTGCTGGTACTCGAGAAGAACGCGCTGCGATGCGTGAACTTCCCGTTCGGCGTGTCCGTAATCGTTCTGGCGGAAAAAAAATCGTGATATATTCGAGGTGATCCAATCATGACGGCACATAAGCGCTCGGGCGGAGGAGACGGCGTGATCGTACTGATATACCCGCGGCACAGCCCGTTTCCCCATTCGGTCTCCACCCCCCTCTCCATCTTCTATCTGGGTTCTTTCCTGGAAAGGGAATCTTTCCGCGTGGAGTACTTCGACGAAAGAATACATTCCCCGAAGGTGCTCAAAGAGCTTCTGGAGGGCGATGTGCTGCTGTCGGGGATATCCTCGATGACCTCCTACCAGATTACGCGGGGCTTGGCAATATCCTCCTGCATAAACAAGGTGAGCCCGGACATTCCCATAGTCTGGGGCGGCATACACCCTTCCATGTGCCCGGAGCAGACCATCGAGAGCCCGCTGGTACATTTCGTTGTTTGCGGAGAGGGAGAGCTGACCCTACTGGAGCTAGCGAAAACATTGAGAGAAGGCACGGGGGACTTCGGGAGCATACCCGGCCTCGTGTGGAAAGACGGCCCGAAGACTGTCGTGAACGAGGAGCGGAAATTCCTGGACTTCAACTTGATACCGTCGCCGTATTACGGCAAGGCCAGGGAAATGCTGATGCTTTACACGGGAAGAAAAGATGTAAGGGAGCCCGTGGGGATCCAGACCTCCCGCGGATGCCGCTTCAGGTGCCGCTTCTGCTACAACAGGTTTTTCAACAAGAAGACCATCCGTCTGAAAAACCTCGATACGGTAGAGCAAGAGCTGGCGGAAGTCAAGAGCTTGGGGGCCGGGTCAATTTTATTTTACGACGACAATATCGGGTACGACAGGGAGAGGATCCTGGGCATCTGCGATATCACCAGGTGCCTGGGGATCAATTGGTCCGCCGACCTCTCCCTGAATTTCCTGGACAGCGGCCTTATCCGCGCGATGGAAGAGAGCGGCTGCTCTTACCTTTTTTTCGGGGCCGAGTCTCCGTCGGACAGGGTGCTCCGCTACATCAACAAAGGCCAGACAAGCGCTCAGCTGAAAGAAGGCGTCAAGCTCATGGCGCAATCAAGCATCAAGCCGATGTACTCTCTTATGATGGGCTTTCCTGCATGTACGGAAGACGACCTCAGGGAGACGATCGACTTTGCGAGCTGGATACACGAAACCGATCCCCGCGCGGAGATAGGCCTCCAGCCCTACACGCCTTACCCGGGAACGCCTCTCTACGAGGAATCGCTCGAAGCCGGTTTCAAACCGCCGAAAACGCTCGCCGGATGGGGGCTGATGACAATGGATTACGTCAATACCCCGTGGGTTAAAGACAAGCTGCTGCTGCGCAACCTGTTTTTGCTCTCCTTCCTGGCATTCCGGTACGAAAAATTTCTCACCGGCTCTCCAGTTTGGTGCCTGCATAAACTGGCGCTTTTCCGATGGAACCGGAAATTATTCCGCTTTTGCTTTGAGAGAATTGCGTACGACATTTACAAGTGGTTTTACAGGCTCTTGTATAAAATAAGTGGACTGTGACATGACTCTACGGTCCAGAAGCCTCGTAATCTCCTCGCTTATATGCCTCGCCTTTATCCTCACCAGGCTGGCTATTCTGAACTCGGAGCCCCTGTACAGGGGATTCCCCATGAGGATACAGCCGGACATCGAGGAATTCTACGTTAGCAATATCGCAATAGAATTAATTAACGGTCCCATTCTCCCCCTCACATCGTACCCCGACAGGCCGTATGAGGGCTATCTCATCGTGGACGGCATTCTCGCGGTCCCTTTTTTCCTCGCGCTCGGGCCGAGCTACTTCGCCCTCAAGCTCACAGCGTTAACAGTCGGCCTGGCAACCCTTATAGCGCTCTTTTATCTCGCCCTCAGGGAGTTCGGCCTTCGCACGGCGGCGGGAGCGGCGCTTCTCTATGTTCTCGCCCCACCCGGCATGGTCCGCTTGTCTCTCTGGGCGCTGGGCCACTACCCGCAGAGCCAGTTGTTCCTCGTCCTGTCTCTGGTTCTTGTTTACAGAATATGCTTACCGCGATCAGGAGGTCCGGTACGCCTGCCTGACGCCGCGCTGCTCGGCCTGCTCAGCGGTTTCTGTCTCTTTTTCCATCCCATCTGCGTAATATTCCCGGTTTATTGTCTCCTTGTCTTCGCCATTTTTCGCAGGGATTTTTTCCGGATCAGGCCGGTCTCGCTCTTTCTCCTGGCGGCGGTGCTGGGAAGCGGCATACTTCCCTTAAAGAACTATTGGAACCTGCAGGAACACGTTCACTTCGCCGGCAAGACAGCATTTCTCTCCAGTGCCAACCTTCAGAATATCATGCACAGGGCGACCGTTCTATTCGGCCGCTTCTTCGCTCAAATCTGGCATTACGAGGATATATCCTCCTCTCTCGGGACAATCCTCAACTATGCTTTCTATTTTTCTATTTTATTAGCCTACTTTTTCTTGCTGATTAAATCCATCCGTAGCAGAACAAGGCCTAGTAAAAATATGAGAGATGGGGATAAAAAAATAGCTATTACCCTTCTCTTCCCCCCCGTGCTCATCATTGCCTATTGCCTCTCGAACTTTATTCAACCATTCAACTCGGCAAGCGTGAGATTCATCCTCCCCATTTATCCTGTTGTTTGCCTTATTGTCCCCCTGTTCATACTGGGGCTGGCGCAGTCGAAAAAATCGCTCGTAAAGTGCGCGGCCTGGTGTATGGGCGCGGTCCTGCTGGCCGTGAATGTTATGGGGATTCTCAACCTTACTTCAGCGCGGCCAAGCCGGTTCCGGGACATGGATACCTACTGGGGCTGGATCGTTGGGCAACACATGGCGAGGAAGTACATGGAGGACCGGGCCGATGCGGCCTTCGAGAAGATCATGGCGACACGCCGGGGAGAGACCCAGAAACAGGTAATCCGTGGCTTCGCCGATGCCGTGGCGGAAATCTATTTTCAGCGAGGACCGACGGAGTTTCAGGATAAGGTGAGATCAATAGACAAGAAGTTCCGGCCAGACATCTACATGGCCCTTGGCAGGTTTATTTATCACAGGTTAAGACCGGAGGTGAAAAAATGCAGCACAGTGTATGGAGAGATTCCGAGCGCTGTGCGGCGATATTGTTACGAGGGGCTCGGTAGAGAGCTCGGTTATCAGCTCGTTGTTAAGGTGACTGATCCCGGCCCCGAAGAGATGCGGCAATTCTCGGATGCGCTGGAGGACGTCCCCCACCAATACAAAAATGATTGTTACAGGGGACTGGGTTCCGTGGCCGTCTGGGAGTACGATCCCCCCACGCACATCCGGATGAGGCGCAACGAGGAACTCTTCGAGACCGTGATGAGCTGCGTCGATCCCGAATACCGCTCATCCCTCGAGGAGGGCAAGGACATCGGTTATTACCGTTTTCCCGAATGGTGAAATAAAATCTTCCGGGACAATTTTATTGAAATATATTCACCGCCGCGCAGATACGGCTGACCTCCCCGTCTGTTATTTCGGGGTACAGGGGCAGGGAAAGGACCGTCCTGGAAGAGCTCTCCGTGACCGGGCAATCCGTCCTCTCCTTCAATCCGGCGTAAGCTTCCTGCAGATACACGGGGACGGGATAATGTATGAGCGTCGCTATCCCTTTTTTCCCAAGATATTCACGCAGCTCATCCCTTAGCTCACACGCTATTACGTATAGATGAAAAACGTGTGTGCCGTATTCCATCTTCCCGGGCTTGGTAATGAGCCCGTTGACGATGTGCTTTTCGTATTTACCCGCTATCTCGATCCTCTTTATGTTCCACGCGTCGAGATATTTAAGCTTCACTCTCAGAACGGCCGCCTGTATCTCGTCGAGCCGGCTGTTTATTCCCCTCAACCTGTGATGATATCTATCGACCTGGCCGTAATTTCTTAAAAGCCGCGCCCTCTCCGCGGTTCCGGCGTCACCGGTCACTATCATCCCGGCATCGCCGTAGGCGCCCAGGTTTTTCGTCGGGTAGAAACTGAAGCACCCGGCATCGCCGAGCGAGCCGGCCCTCTTCCCACCGTACGACGCCCCGTGAGCCTGGCACGCGTCCTCCACGACCTTCAGGCCGTGCTCCCCCGCTATCTCGAGGAGAGGCGCCATGTCGGCGCATTGTCCGTACAGGTGGACGGGCAGCAGCACCCTTGTTCTATCGGTTATCGCCTCCTCGATCTTCGAGACATCGATGGTGTAACTCCCCGGGTCTATATCGACGAATACAGGTATCGCGCCCGCCAGCGTGATGGCCGCGATGGTGGGTACGCCCGCGTTGGCCACCGTTACCACCTCATCGCCGGGCTCTATGCCGCAGGCAAGGAGAGAGACGTAGAGGGCCTCCGTGCCCGAGGCGACGCCCACCCCGAAAGAGCTCCCGCAATACGAGGCGAACTCGCGCTCCAGGGATTCAACCTCTCTCCCCAGGATAAAATACCCGGAGTCAAAAACCCTTTCGATTGCTCCGCGGATTTCTCCCTCGATCAAGCGGTACTGCCTCTTGAAATCGATGAAAGGAATGGTGCCGGGAGAAGACATTATGCTACCAGTAGTGACGCCGGTTCTTTCCGTAATACGACAACATCCGGCGAAAACCATCCTCGTAGGTAACCCGGGGCTCCCAACCTGTGGCATCTTTGAACTTATCGTATGATGAGTAATAATCCCCTATGTCTATCTTCTTTTTTTCCTCCGGGAAAGGTACGAGACGGCAGCTCCCCGAGCCATTGAGCCGGATTAAAAGCTTTGCTATCTCCTCCAGGGATATCGGCGGCGAGTTGCCCAGATTAAATATTTTGCCGTTGAGGGAATCATCGCGGCCCGAAATTAAAAGGGCGTCTGTGACGTCATCGATATAATTAAGGTCCCTCCGCTGCTTGCCGTCACCGAAGAGCTCGATCTCTTTCCCCTCGATGACCCGGCGGACGAACCACCCGATAAACCCCTGCCTGTTATGCTTCATGAGCTGGCGCGGGCCGTAAGTATTCGTCAATCTCAGGCACACCGTCTTTATCCCGTACACCCTGTGGTAAAGGGTGTGATACCATTCACCGGCCAGTTTATTGATTCCGTTAACATCGGCGGGCCTCAGGGGATGTTTTTCATCGACGGGCAGGTACTCCGGCTTCCCGTAAATCTGCCGTGTGCTCGCGAAGACAACCTTGATACCGGGGTTGTATCTCCTGCAGGATTCGAGAATGGACAGTTGGCTCCTGGCGTTTATTTCCAGGTCGGTGTACGGGTCTCTCATGCTGTCGATATGGCTCACCTGGCCGGCGAGATTGAACATGCTGTCGGCGCCGCGAACCAGGAAGTTCATCGAGTGCTGATCACGCACATCGGAGAAATTCAGCCGGACTTTATCCTTGATCTCTTCGATATTGAAGAGGTTCCCGCCGTATTCCGGTATCATCGAATCGATGAGCGTGACATCCGCACCCGCCCGCACGAGCTTCATGGCCAGATTGCTGCCTATGAAACCCATGCCGCCCGTGACTATGGCTTTCCTGCCCATGTAATAGTTCGACACTTCGTTTCTCATGCGCTCCGTCACGCTTTCTCCCGCCCCGTCTCGCCGTCAAAGACCCGGCGCACGACATACTGGGGCGTCTGGTTGTACGATAAGAACAGCTTTCCGAGATATTCGCCTATCAGACCCAGCATTATGAGCTGTATTCCCGCGAAGATCAGTATGGAGACCAGTATCGCGGTCAATCCCACCGGGACCTCGGGGTTGACAATCTTTTCAATGATGAACACGACGCTCAAAATGCCTCCCAGCAGGGAAAAAATAAAACCGAGAATAGCGCTGAACCTCAGGGGGAACACGGAGAAGTTCACAAACATGTTCAGCCACAGATGCACGAGCTTCCTCAGCGTGTACCCCGACCTTCCCTCCCTCCTTTCGGCGTGCCTGGTGAGGACCTTTCCTATGTTCCCGGTTGCTCTTAAGATGAGGCCGTCGATATAGGGATATGGGCCCTTGTATTTGATTATCTCCCGCACTATAAAGCGGTTCAAACATTTGAAGCTCGACAGGTAGAGGCCTTTTGGTTTGTTCAGGAGATAGCCCGCGACGAGGTTGTCGAAGCGGCTGCCGAGGTTTCTGAACCAGGAGTGATGCTTCCGGCTGTAATAACTGTAAACGACGTCGTACTTTTTCGAAACCGCCTCGTCGATAAGCTTCCGGATCTCCTCCGGCGGGTTCTGGAAATCATCATCGACTATTACCGCATAATCCCCGGCGGCCATGTTAAGGCCGGCGAGGACGGCATTGTGCTCGCCGAAGTTTCTGGCCAGGCAAATATATTTGACTGTATTCCTGTATCTTTCGAAAATCGAGACGCACTCCTCGTGGCTGTTATCGGAGCTCCCGTCATTAACGAGAACGATCTCGAGCTCATCGCGGGACAGCACCCTCACCAGCTCATCGACGAGCCCGGCTATGGTTTTTTCACCATTGTAAACAGGTATTACGACGCTGAATTTCATTTGCTCCCAATGCAATTGTCCACTAACCCGGGGGCAAAGGCAAGAATAGATTTAGCCGCTCGCAACAAGCGCGTACGCTGACGAACTGCAATATTGGCGCTAATATCAGGTAGTTACGAAAAATCGGCAAGCCGTCCACCCGGCCACGCTTCCGTAAGCATGTTGTCCACCGGTCTGGCTGGAGCTTTCTAGGAACCCGTCGCTGCCCCGGAAAACCCGCCAGGGCACGGAGCTCGCAACGGTGGTTGCGGATCGCAAAGGTGCCCGGCCCGCCATCTTTAGGATTGCCTCGGGCTACCGATCTTACTATGATAGCGCGTAATAGGTGAAAAGAGTCGTGGTACTCCAAGTTGCACCACGGCTTTGTGATACCGGGATACATAGGTGATCCGTGAAAAAAGCCCTCGCTTGCGTGGATTTCGCATTTAGGCTGGCTCTTCTCGCCGCCCTCGTCCTATTTTCCGTCTGCTTCCTTGTCGTAGCCCTGTCGCGGCTTGCCTATCCCTATGAGATAGAATGGAATGAAGGAGGTATCCTGTGCCACACCATGATGGCGCTACGAGGCCACCCTATTTACGTCGCCCCCAATGCGGGCTTCTTTCCATGGACGTACATGCCGCTCTACTACTACGTTCTGGCCCTAATCTCTTTTTTCACTGGAATACACCTCTGGACAGGAAGGTGCGTCTCCATCATCTCCACCCTGATAATCGCTTATCTCGTCTGGCGGATCGTCCGCAGGGAGACCGCAAACAGGCAGGCGGGCATCGTGGGAGCATCGATCTTCCTCGCGGCCTACGGCATCACGGGTTTCTGGTACGACATCGTCCGGATGGACAGTATGGCGCTCGCGCTCCTTCTCGGAGGTTTCTACATTATCAGGTTCGGGGAATGGAAAACACAAGTAGTAGGAGCTCTACTGTTAACCCTAGCCATCTTCTCCAAGCAAAACCTCCTCGTG
>Ga0222683_1000077_pt1 | contig 47908 bp, 54 predicted proteins | sample AntAcemetage1073_FD_179841 | JGI IMG/M metagenome (GOLD analysis project Ga0222683, IMG submission 179841) | Saline water microbial communities from Ace Lake, Antarctica - #1073 | ecosystem: Environmental > Aquatic > Non-marine Saline and Alkaline > Saline | place: Antarctica: Ace Lake... | reverse complement strand
AATGCATCCAGTCCAACAGCTAGTAACGTACATCAGATACAGAAATTTTTCGGTACTTTTTAAAAAACTATATCAAATTACCACACGATATTGAGCAAGTTCTGTTGATTGATAGCACGATACTATTACTTTAACTTAATAAATGGAATAAGCATAGGTACTTTTTTCATATAGTTCTTATATTGATCTCCAAGCTTTTCAATTAGAATCTGCTCTTCATAACGACATAGATAGAAGTAAAAAATTACAATGATAACAAAAACTATCAGTGCAATCACGGAAAAGCTAAGGATAACAAAACCTAAGTAGGTCAGAATGGAACCAAAATACATTGGATGCCGAATCATAGCAAAAACATCAGTTTTAATAACAATGAGATCATCTCGCTCCTGCTGAAAAACTATTTTGTGAGCTCGCTGAGCAAAATACCCTGCAATAAATAATAATGGAATAAACACTACAATACGAAAATACCAAGCAAAAACATTCTGCCAAGAATCAGATATTTTTAATAAAAACAAATCAGAGATCATTCCAATAATAAAAACAATTAAAAATGCGATCTGCCCAGTATCACCCCATCTATATTCACCTGCTAAATCCTTACGATGTTCATTACTCTTTCTTTTATGTTCTTTATTCATGTTATTCACATTCTTTTTGTATTATACGAAAATGTTTTTCACTTGATAAATTCTTGCTGATTAAAATGGAGTTATGTTACTACTGAAACAATATGGACATTCAGTAATTATAGGCATATCATCTTTCACTATATTTTCAAATCTTCGTCCACATTTCTGACAAGTCCATAATGACATAATACTCCTATCATACCTGATAATTATCAACAAAAGACATCAATGATGCCGAAGGTGTTTGGTCAGATTTACTATCAATTAGTATGCCAAAGAGTAAAGTAACCAACCAATACAAAACTTTCTTGAAAACGTCCATATACATTACTTTGAGATTATTGCCTATTCGATGAAGAGTTGATATAAATACGATTACTGACGAATAGTAGGCCAGCAATAGTTTGTATTTGTCTAATCAGTGGCTGATAAAAGAAATAAATATCGTCCAATCATCATTGCCCCATATTCTTTAGAAATCCTGTTCATATTGTCTGCTTTCACGACAATATTGATTTCAACAAACCCGAAACCACTAAACACATTTGATGCAATCTCTTGAGAACACTTTTTTTTAATAAAAGAAATATTCCCTCTGGAAGTAGTATCAACAAAATTATTATGTATATGAATCTGCCAGAAGATATTTGTTGCATCAACACACCCTCTGTTACAAATGGTTGCCTGCAGGCCAACTGATCCTGAAACATTAGTGATAATTAGCTCAGGTACTTTTGACATGTTAGTTATCCATGCAATTGTTGTATCCGATCTAGTGATGTCTAATGAATCTGTTACCTCAAGTTTAACGGTATAATTCCCTACTTTTTCATAGGAATGAACAAAATTTTGATCACTCTTTTCAGCACCATCGCCAAGATCCCAAGACCATGTATATGGAGGAGCTCCACCACTCACATTGCCATTAAAACTTATTTTTTCTCCGACATATCCCTCATATGGTCCTCCTGCATTTACCTTAAGGGGATTCGTGATTTTACTTCCATAAATACAGATATCATCCACATTTAATTGTGCACCATCGCTCCCGTTGTATTCAAATCCAATACGGATTTCCTGTTGATCAATATATGAGGAAAGATCTATACTTTCTCCTTTTGATGTATTATACCATATCCAATTTTCAAATAATCCAACTTGTTCTTCACTCCATACTGGTATCCAATCTGATTCATTATTAGCAATAATACAAATGGTGAAATCATACTGATCATATGGATCAACGCTCCAGAAATAGCTCATAAACCAATAAAATTGAAGAAATATTTCAGTATATCCTGATAGGTTGATAGACGGAGTTATCATCCATTCGTCTTGAAAAGTTCCGTAAGGATCATGATGGCAGCAAGCTGAATGATTTCCCTGATGAACATTGATCATGTCAAGTTGCCAACTGTAATCAGTGTTTTCAGATATTGTTTCCCAGTTTTCCGGTGGGAAATCTTTATTTTCAAATCCCTCAAATAAAAGCATCTCATAATCTGGATCGCCGATAGCACATGGTAATGAAGTGAGCTCCCTGCTTGATTGGACGGCAATCTTTTCCTTCACGTTCATGGTATAAGTAGCACATAATGAAGATGATATTAAAATCATAGGTAGCAGAATTGCAACCAGTACGGTGCTGAATCTCTTAGCCATGTCTACACTATTTCCCCCCAAAGACAATATATGGAACTATAGGACATTATTTATAATTTATGCTTATAATAATAGATTGTGCACTGTAGCTAAAAGAAATATGCTACATTCCCATTACAAATCCGATGACACATCTTGTAATTTAAGTGTTTTCTTCACATACAAGACTATAAAGAAAAATACATTAAAAAAAGAAATAGCTGTTTCTTCCTAATTTTCAGATTCTTTTCCCCTTTGAATCCTATCTTTTAAAAATCGTTAGATTTCCCACCCAAAAATAGAGAAGAGCCTTAATTTATAGCTTTACAAACTAATCTTTTTAGAACGATTTTCTTGTAAACAATAGGTGAAAGATTTAACTTATGAGCGGCATTACAATAAAAAAATGTCAGATAGAACACATGATACAATAATTATTGGAGCAGGAATATCAGGGCTTGCTTGCGCCAGACAACTTAACAAGTACAATCAAGATTTTTTAATTATAAGTAAAGATATTGGCGGACGTATTCTTACTTCAAAGGATGGCAGTGCCAATTATGGTGTTTTTTTTGTCTGCTCCGATTATGATAATGTCTTAAAATATGTCACTCTGAAATCAAGGATACATCTGAGAGATTTTTGTTTTCATAAAAATAAAAATAAATATGTTCTTTTTGAACCGAAACTCGCAAGGTATCTATCTCAATTTATAAAGACATATAAATTGCTCTACAAATTTAGGAAAAAATTACGCTTGCTTAGGAAAAATTCAGAGATTGTTTCTCAGAAAAAAGCTATTGAAAATGATTCTTTTTTACATGAACTATATATGCAAAAAGCATCAGATTTTGTCAAAGAGCATAAAATTGTTTCAGGGACAGATACATATCTTTCTAAAGCCTTATACTCTACAACTTTTTCTAAGATTTCTGAAATGAATGCTTTTAGTTTTTTACAATTTCTTATACCTCTTGTAACACCAATTTATACATTTACATTTGAAAAGGAAAAAATGATAAAACCATTTCAAGATAAAATAAAAATTGGAAGTGTAACAGATATAAAATTTAAGGATGATAAATATAAGATTAAAACCGCTGATGCCATTTTATATTCAAAAAATATTGTTTTGGCAACAGAGATTTCCTGGTCTAAAGATTTTGCAGGTGTTAAAAAGGTAAATCGTCCAGTAAATACAAATATGATTCATGTGAAAGGTATTGCAAAAAAGGAGATATCATGGAAAAACTATCAGTTGTTTTCACCACCGGGAAATGTTCAAGCAGTTGCTGATTTAAAAGACGGTACTCATCTTTTTTATTATAAAAATGAGACGCCTGATTTGAAAGATTATTTTGAAAATCCTTATATTATCGCAAGTAAACAATGGAGACCTGCTGGAACAATTAATGGACATAACCTTATTGAAAGCAATAGAGGAAATAATATGTATCTTATTGGTGACTACAACATAGCAGGTTTGGAAGAATCGTATATAACTGGATTATTTAGTGCTAATCAAATTATTCAATCTGAATAAATTTTATTAGAAGTTTTAATTTTATAGTTTTTCCGCGAATTCGTCAAGCTTTGTTTCCCAACCTTCCCTGAGCGCATTTCCGGTATTAGCATCTTTTCCAACCTGAAAATCTACACCTGCTACCTTCACCATCTTTTTATTTGAGAGAAGCTTCTCCATCTTATTGAGCCGGTTTCTTTTCATTCCATGGGTGTTTATTATTCCATATTTCTTTTCTTTCATTCCCTCTAGCTTCTTCATGAAGGTTCTCATATTTCTCTGTATATTAAATGCCTCTGTTGGAGCAGAGAATACATATAAATCTGCCTCAGGCAAAGAGGTGGGATCTCCATCCTCAGTTTTTAAAATCTGTGTTTCAGCCTTTTTTTCCTTTAATTTTCCTGCAAGATAATCAACGATCTTCTTACCATTACCATATCTCGACCAATAAACAATGACGTATTTCATCAATTCACCAAAAGGAAATTTCAGTTCTCTTATAAAAATATAGCAGGTTTTTTCCAAAAATCTGACCGATTGACTGATAGAAACCTCTTTTTCGTTCATTTCGCTTATAAAAAATATTCTTTATCTACTGTTGAATTATTGTTAAGTATTTTGGTAGAGATCTCAAAATATCTTTGGAATTTTCAATTTTTTACCAGTATATATTTTGTATCGCCATTGAATCTTTTTCCATTTGGCTCATAGATGTCACAGTTTATTTTCGCTGTTTTTCTTTTTTCAATTGTTTCAGGTGATATAGTGAAACTATAAGGATCTGGTTTTGCGATTTTATCTGATTCTTCTATTGTTACGTATCCTGCTATTGATGAAGCATCAAATGGCATTCCTTCTTCTAGTGATTCTCCTAATCTTGATACTGGTATTACAATATTTTTTGGAACTCCAAGTACATCTATAAATTGTAGTCTTATGAAAAGTATTTTTTCATCTTTTGTAATATTAATTATTTTTGAAATTATATCTTCATCATCTGATATTTTTTTTAACGATTCTAATTTACTATTTAGTTGATAATCCATCATTTAAAGCATACCCTCAGTCCTTTTCAAAAACCCACCTTACAAATCCCCTTTAGTCCCTTACAATATACAAGACCAAAAATATAATTCCCTCCTGAAGTCATTTTCAGTTTACGAGACCCATTTCTTTTGCAGAATGCGAGACCCATAATATCATTTTGCTCCCCCCCAACAGAACTATTTTCTTTGCAGAATTCGTGGCTTTTGCACTAAATTCACACAACCAAATCCACTTTCAAATCCAAGACCCCCCTATGTTCCAAACTCGGGGCTTTTATGCATTCATTGGATTTAGTGTAATACAATTGAAAAAAATTACCTACTTTCCGAAGTACTTGTAAAACAATAAGTTTTTTAAAAGCTACAGGATTACCCTGAAACATAACTTAAAGATATTGGAAGGAGAAATAGCATGATAGCATTTATTATTACAACTATCATATGTTTCATCACCTATCTATTTCTTACAACAGGTAGTGGAACAATAGGCCTTTGGAGCATAGAAGAAATTCTATTGGGACTAATCCTCTCATTAATCACTGGTTTTGTAACAAGGAATGTCTTTGTGAAGAAAGACTTAAGGATGCTGAATCCTGTTAGATGGATCATATTTGTTTGGTATATTATCGGCCCGTTTTTTGTTGGTATGGCAAAAGCAAACTTCGACGTAGCTTATCGGGTGATAACAGGCAAAATAAACCCAGGCATAGTCAAAATCTCGCCAGATTTGAAAACAGACCTAGGAATAACGCTGCTTGCAAATTCAATAACACTTACCCCTGGAACCTTGAGTGTGGACATCGACGAGGAAAAAAATGATTTATATATTCATTGGATAAACGTTAAGGAGGATGTGTTAAAGGGAGATTCTGTTGATTGCAAATATATCTGTGGAAATTTTGACAAATGGGTCAGGAGGATTACAGAATGATGGAATTTTTTGACGAATATATGATTGTTTTAATTGCTCTTCTGATTTGTGTCATAATGGCCATGATACGAGTTGTAAAAGGACCAACAGCACCAGATAGAATCGTTGGTTTAGACACAATCAATACAATTGTAATTGTTGGAATGGTTGCCTTTGGCGCAGCATTTAGTGAGGTAATCTATATTGATGTAGCAATTGTGTATGCATTGCTCTCGTTTATCTCCACATTGTTTATAGCTAAATATTTGGAAGGAGGGAGTTTTTAGATGTGGTTTGAGTTTTTGATTTATATACTTCTTGGCATAGGTGTTTTTTTCAATATTCTTGGAGGTGTTGGATTGCTACGTTTCCCTGATGTATATACAAGACTTCATGCTGGGACTAAATGTACCACATTTGGCTCAATTTTCATCACTGGATCAGTTATACTTCTGGGACTAAAAATGTGGTATCTAGGCAGTACAGACGGCTCTGTTTTAGCAATCCATACGGCTGGTGCATTAGTTGCTATATTACTTACCAACCCAACTGGTGCTCATGCTATTGCTCGTGCTGCACATAAAAGTGGGGTAAAACCTGTTGGTGCGGTTGTTGACAGCTTACAAGACAAGTCAGACAAAAGGACCGTAAATAAAAAGGAGGAAGAAAAATGATGCTAGAAGCAATTCACATTATATTGCCTATACTGATTGTTGTAGCTTCAATATTCGCCGTTTTACTTAAAGATTTGATAGCTGCGGCCATTGCAGTTGCTGCCATGAGCCTACTGTTATCCTTGGAGTTTTATATCTTACAAGCCCCAGACGTTGCAATAGCTGAAGCAGGTGTAGGTGCCTGTCTTACTACTGCAATTCTTGTTATCGCAATAAGAGCTACAAAACGTATGGAGGATGAGACATAATGTCAAATAGAAACATAGCCGCCGTAGTTTTCTTTACAATCGTTGCAGTATTCTTCGTTTTTAGCGCTCTAATGATGCATCCGTTTGGTGCTCCAGATGAAGCAGATATGGATGATGGAATAATTACAAATGCTCAAAGCGAAACAGGTGCAAATAATGGAGTCACATCAGTAGTGTTTGATTACAGAGGTTTTGATACACTTGGTGAAGCGACTATTTTGTTTACTGCTGTTGCAGGGGTCATAATGATTTTTAGGAGGTTAAAAGAATGAGCGGGATGTCCAAGATCGTCAAGACCATCTCCAATATTACATTCCCCCTCATCACAATATATGGGTTATATATCATAGCTCATGGGCATCTCACCCCTGGAGGTGGCTTTCAAGGCGGAGCCGTTGTTGCATCTGGTTGTGCGATGATACTCGTTGCATATGGCTCAGTATGGACAATGGGCAAGATAAAGGAGAAGAATCTTTCGCTCCTTGAAAGCACTGGCGCCATCTGTTTTATCCTTCTAGCAATACTAGGCCTTGGTTTTGGTACAGTATTTTTCAATAATTTCTTAGTCGGCTCAAATTTCCTGTTTGGAATTGTACCCGCTACTGGATCAACGCTTGCAAATATCAACACGGGCGGAGTAATCCCTTTGATGAATTTTGCAGTAGGGATAAAGGTAATCGTTGGCTTGTTTGCAATTGTTCTTGTTATGGCCTATGCTAGTAGTACCAAGGAGGGAAAGAAATGATTTTCAACATTCCTTTCATTGCAGTTGCTGCCCTAATTTTAATAGGACTATATGCAATCATCTTCAGAAGAAATTTAATTAAAATGGTTATTGGCATTACTCTTATCGAAAGCGGTGTCAATCTGTTTCTGATCACACTGGGATATAGAGAAGGTAGCGTCGCACCTATCTTTACAAGTCTTCCTACAGGAACAACCGTTCCAGAGGGAATGGCTTTTCCAGTCCCTCAAGCACTGACACTAACAAGTATTGTTATTGGTGTTGCAGTCCTTGCTTTGATGCTGTCACTTATTATTCACATCTATAGACATTATGGTACGTTAGATGTTAGAAAAATAGGAGGCGGGGAAGAATGAACATAGTTGATTTTCTTCTGCAGCATTCCCCAGCGTTAATCGTTGCTATCCCCTTGCTCGGTGCATTTCTAACACCTCTTGTTAGCAGACTTAACGACAAAGCAAGAAACATATTTGTTATATTAACACTTGGTTTAACCACATCAATTGTATTCTTGCTTGCCTCTGATGTCTTTGCAGGCAATATTCATACCTATGCCTTTGGTTCACAAGATCTAGCACTTCCAATTGTGAGAATTCTATTTGAAGTAGATGCAATGAGTGCATTCATGACCATCATAGGAACCATATTGGCGCTAGTTTCAGTAATCTATTCATGGGCATTTATCAAAGAAAATACAGGGCTTGACAAATATTACACTTTGATTCTCCTGATGACTGCTGGTATGTTTGGCATGATGCTTACAGGAGACATGTTCAACTTCTTTGTATTCCTGGAAATAACATCCATTGCCTCTTGTGCACTAATAGCATTTTGGACCAACAAAGGAAAAGCAGTGGAAGCAGGTTTCAAATATATCGTAATAAGTACCATAGGTGCCCTCTTTATTTTATTTGCAATAGCCTTGCTTTATGGGCAATACAATGCCTTGAATATAGCAACACTTGCAAGTGTAATACAATTCTCATTTTTAGATAAAATCGCACTTGTTTTACTCATTGCTGCACTTGCAATGAAAGCAGGTATCGTACCCATGCACATGTGGCTTCCAGACGCATATGGAAGAGCACCTGCTCCTGTAACTATTATACTTATCGGTGCAACGCAGGCAAGCCTCTACGGCGTTTTCAGAGTGTGCTTTACGCTCTATGGCAATACTATAAACCTTACGCCTGTCTCCATTGGATGGATTCTAGTATTGTTGGGACTTATCACAATGCTGCTTGGCGTTGCTATGGCCCTGATACAATCTGATTTCAAACGACTGATAGCATTTAGCGCAGTGGCAGAAATAGGCTATATGTTTCTTGGTGTAGGTGCAGGGCTTACAGTCTTAGGAAATACTGAAATGATGGCTGCAATTGGATCAAGCGCGATGAGCGGAGGTGTTTTTCATATAATGAATGATGCGTTAGACGTTGGGCTACTGTTCCTTGTTGCAGGAGCCGTGTACTATGCAACTAGGGAAACCTCGCTGGATAAACTAGGAGGACTTGCACGAAACATGAAATATACAACTGTATTTTTCATCATAGGACTCCTTGCTGTGTCAGGTATGCCCCCCATGAATGGTTTTGCCTCCAAACTGCTTATCTATGAATCAACTTTCCAACTTAATCCAATACTATCAATTGTTGCCATTCTGTCAAGTATAATGCTTCTTGCTGTATTTGTAAAAGTATTTCACTCCGCATTCTTGGGACCAGCATTACCAAAATTCAAAGACGTGAAAGAAGTGCCAAAAAGCATGCTAATAGCAATGGGGATTATTGCATCAATCATAATAGTATTCGGTCTTTTCCCAGAACTTATAGTTAGCAACATTGTAGAGCCTGCAGTTAACGCACTTATCAGTTATGGCGATTACATAAGAGAAGTGATTCCTACATTCACAGGAGGTATGTAAAATGTCTATGTTAGAACCATTATTGGAAACGTTTCAAACAGGTAGTGGTTTCTGGAATCCTGTCGTATGGATAGTTGTAGTAATAGTAGTATTTCTCATAACATACATTCTTAGAGGCTTTGGTAACAAGGAATACAAAAAAGGAACCGAACAGGTAAAATCATTTCTTTCGGGAAATCCTGAATACGAAAAGGAAAAAATGCATATAAAAGGTAGCAACGTCTACTGGGGTTTCACAGAATCGCTGAAATGGTTTTTTGACATCCTACATAAGATGCATACGGGAAACGTTAGCGACTATATTCTCTGGTTTGTTGTGATGATGGCAGTTCTTTTCTTACTTGTGGGGTTGATGTAAATGGATTTGATAAATATATCTCAAACAGCATTAATGACGATAATTGGTACGATCGGACTGGCGTTATTTGGCATATTCTTTGGGCTAGTTTACAAAGGTATTGATCGTAAGCTAGCTGCTCATATGCAGGGCAGAATAGGACCTCCTATTAGACAGCCTTTTCTAGATGTTGCAAAGTTGTTCACTAAAGAAAACATTGTTCCTGAAAACGCGGTTCCTTGGGTCTTTAATCTAGCTCCATTGACAGGACTTGTTGCCACAATATCAATTCTTCTTTACATGCCTCTTGGCGGGTTTGCTCCATTGCTATCTAACATGGGAGATCTAATTCTAATTCTATATCTTCTAATTATTCCTTCTCTTGCAATGGTAATAGGAGGTTTTGCTTCTGGTTCACCTTACGCAACTGTTGGTGCACAAAGGGAAATGACAACAATGATTGCCTACGAATTTCCGTTTGCAATCATAATAATAAGCATTGCATGGAAGTTAAGTCTTGATGGTGTAACAAACGTATTTGCACTATCCTCTATCGCATCCGCACCAGTATGGAACACTGCAGGCCCAATAGGATTCATCGGTTTTATGATACTGCTACTTGCACTCATAATCGTGACTCCTGCCGAACTATCCAAAATACCATTTGATTCGCCTGAAGCAGAATCAGAGATTGCAGGTGGGCTACTTGTAGAATACTCGGGCAGAAACCTAGCTATGTTTTATCTAACTGATGGAGTTAAAACAGTGGTCATGGCATCTCTTATAATTGCACTATTTTTCCCGTATAATCTGTCACCATTGTTTGGATTGGGAAGCTATCCTGCATTTGCCGTTGACATCGTGTTTTATCTAGTGAAAGTATTTCTAGTGATTTTGTTCTCTGTCACATTAATACGAGTTGCAGTTGCTCGTCTTAAGATAGATCAAATTGTCTACACATACTGGGTACCTCTAACCCTGCTCAGTCTTGTCGGGCTGATATGCATAATGTGGGATCAGACGATAATGGCAAATTTTGGCTTGCAACCTGTATTTGAGATGCTGGGATTGATATAGAGAATCTAAAAATATCTCTACCGTTTCTCTTTTTCTTTTTAACATCATAACAATCTTAAGGTAGTTCATTATTCAAGGAAAATGGATAAAAACATGACAAGAGACAAGAATTCAGAAAGCGCCTTCGCAGGAGTATTTCTTATTGTTCCAACAATATTTGTTATAATTGGACTTTTGTTTTTTTCATACCCTTTACCAACGGAGGTAGAAACACTTCTACCCCTGCCTCTTTTTGTAGGTCTAATCCTACTGGGGCTGGGTTCATTTCTAAAAAAAGAAAATGTAACAAATAAACTGAAAATTGCAGGATGGGGCGTATTTTCATTTTACTGGTCAACACAAATAAACTCTCTGTATTTTGCAGAGCAGGGAGATATTGTCAACGCTTTTCTATGTATAGTTGGAATCTATGTTCTTTTCTACATCGCCTATCATGAATGGTTATCACTAAAAAGAAATGAAAAAATCGAATGTATAAACTGGATTGCAGGAGCATCTGCCATTGCCGGGTTGATATATTCTATTATAGAACTTACTCCGCTGGCAACGTGGCTTATTGAAGTAGTAGCCACCCAGAGCGGCTGGCTTTTAAACATTTTCACAGGAAACGTATCAGTAGATGGAAGGTACATTTCTTACAACTTTGCACATATCAGGATAATATTTGCCTGTACTGCTATACAATCAATGGTTCTTTTTGTAGGTATGATATTACCATTAACAAAAGTTAATACAAAGATAAAAATTTATGGTCTACTTATAACGGTAGTTCCGATATATTTTCTAAACCTCATACGAAATGCAGGTGTTACATATCTCGTAGGCATATACGGCAATGACTTTTTCAATATAGCACACAACATAATTGGAAAAGGTGGAAGTCTTATCGCATTAGTGATATTGCTACTCATTGTAGTTAAAATTGTACCAGAAGTATTTGATGAAATACTAAATCTGACAGACCTCTATAAGAGGAATGGCCCCATAGAGAAAACCATTAAAAAATTGCTTGGAGAGAAAACTAAATGATGCTTGCTAAAGGTGCCACCTCATGGATTTTGTCTTCTTTTACTGTAGGCATCTTATCTTTGGCTTTATTTAGTATTTATCCAAAGGATATTGGCACCGTTTTTCTGTTGGTTTCAGCTATTCTGTTTTTATTGACTATGTTTTTTATCATATTTTTTAGAGATCCGGATAGAATCATTGGAAAAGGGATAATCGCTCCTGCTGACGGACGGATACGTGACATCGGTCAATCTAAGGACAGTGATGTTGGAGAATGTACAATTATTTCTGTGTTTATGAATGTGTATAATGTCCACGTAAATCGTATGCCTCTGGATGGAACAATAAAAGATGTTGTTCATATACCGGGATCTCACATTCCAGCTTTTAAAAAGGAATCCGAAAGAAATGAAAGAGTAATAATAACAATTGATACCAACATTGGAATAGTGAAAGTTATACAAATAGCAGGGACTCTAGCACGGCGAATTGTACCATATATCAGTAAGGGAGATAAACTGAAAAAGGGAGAAAAGATTGGAATAATACGGCTAGGATCTCGCGTGGACATTTACATACCGTCTAAAAAGATAAAAAATATAAATGTCAAATTAGGAGACATGATCAAGGCAGGAGAGGGGAGTATTGCAGAAATCAATGATTAAACTATTGTCCATTGCTGATGTTATATCTCTTACCAATGCCGTTCTTGGATTTCTTTCAATTATCATGATTTTTTTAGGTGAAATACATTTTTCGTTTTCCTTAATTCTATTGGCACTCCTTGCAGACGGCCTTGATGGCATCATAGCAAGGAAAACAAGACATAGTGAACTAGGAGAATATATGGAAGCTATGGCAGACATGATCTCCTTAGGTATTGCTCCTGCAGTGTTTGTTTACAAGAACTATAATATCGCAGTTTCAGAATGCATTTATTGGCACAGTTTACTTGTTATCGTTCTTATTGTGTTCTTGTCATTTAACATTGTTCGACTTGCATCTTTTCACATAATAAAAGAAAAAACTTTTTTTATCGGCCTTCCAGCATCAGCAAGCGCCATCATAATACTTATCATGACATATTTCAACATTGAAGTTACATACGTCCTTCCGGTTATTGTTATAATATCCCTCATGCTGATATCAAATATTCGTTTTCCAAAACCCACGCTCAAAATAAATGCTATTGCAGCAGTACTTATTGTTCTGACAATAATCGTGGGTAAAAAATTTGGGGGGGTTGCACCAATACTTCTACTTTTGTCAATTATCATATACTCATTAGCAGGCCAAATCTATCTGTTAAAAAGAAAATAATCTATAGAATACATTTAGATAAAACCATTTTTTCGGCAAAAAAAAGCAATAAAAACATTTCTAAACGAAAAAGGCATTACATGTTATTAATATGGATGATATACCAAAAATTGGCATTACCGGTATGCCTAAGGTTGGAAAAACAAGATCGCTCTTAAAAATCATAGAATTCCTTGAAACGGCGGGATACAAACTAGAGGGAATGGTAACAGAGCCAATCATGAAAAAAAACGAACGCGTTGGATTCTACGTAGAAGACTGGCAGACTCACGAAAAAGAGGTTTTTGCCCATGTCGACTTTGATGTGAAGGATAAAGTAGGAAAGTATGGCGTGGATGAAAGCGCTCTAGAAAAGATTGGTATACCGGCCATTGAAAAGGCGATTACAGACAAAAAGATTCACGTCATTATAATCGATGAAATAGGTAAAATGGAGATGCTTTCAGAGCGGTTCTGTGATGTAGTCATTGAAGCTTTGGATTCTGACAAACCCATAATAGTAACTCTACACAAAAAATCAAGAACACCTCTTTTGCAGGATGTTCGAAGGCGCGATGATATTAGAATTTTAGAAGTTACACCTGTTAACAGAAACCTACTTCCATACAAGATAGAAAAAATCATGAAGGAAAAACTACCGCCACTTTTCTGATTATGAACAGTGCACAACACATTGAGTGTATAACTGAAGGAAAAACAGAATTTTTAGTTTTTAAAAAGAAGAGTTCTAAGAAGGGTCCTGGTTCAAAGGACAAAGTACCTTTTTACAATCCAGCTATGGAATCGAACAGAGATCTATCTATTCCGATAAATCAATGGCTTATTGATAACACTGATATTCATGTTGATATTTTAGATGGTCTTGCAGCATCTGGAATACGTGGAATCAGATTGGCCAATGAGTTGGTAGGGGATTTTGATGTTATCATTAATGATTGGTCTCTGGATGCATATGACTTAATCAAAAGGAACATTAAAAAATGCAAATTAAAAAACGCATTTGCAGTAAATAAAAATCTGAATACCTTGCTTTCTGATAGAAGATTTCATTATATAGATATTGATCCATTTGGCTCTCCAGCTTATTTTGTTGACTCTGCAATGAGAAGCATTTACAACAATGGAATCATTGCATGCACTGCAACTGACACTGCTACTCTCTGCGGCGTCTATCCAAAGGTTTGTCTAAGACGATATGGTGTTCGATCTTTTCATTCTCCCGTTATGCATGAAACAGGACTTCGGATATTGCTTGGCTTTATATGTAGAGAAGCAACAAAATATGATAAGGGTATTGAACCTCTGATTTGCTATTCTACCGATCATTATTTTAGAGTCTACGTCAGAGTTAAAAAAGGTGTGGGTCGTGCTAATAAATCTGCCGGTAATTTGAAATATGTAACTCCAAAAGAGCTGTTTTCATCTGGAGAGGATGTGGCAGATGTTGGGCCATTGTGGCTTGGGAAAATTGAAAATAAAAAAGTGATACATGAGTTGATATCCTACGTTCTTAAAAAGAAGCTTAATACCAAAGGAGAGCTCTTAAAACTCTTGGATTTATTGGAAAATGAAGCAGATGTCCCACCGTTTTTTTATACAACTGATAACATAGCCGCCTCACTGAAAACATCGGTTCCTCGTATGAGTTACATCTTTGAAAAACTAAAAGAAAAAGAATATGAGGTTGCCAAGACGCATTTTAGTCCTATTGGTTTTAAAACCAATGCCCCAAAAGACCAAATCGAAGAGATTTTTAAACAGAGAAGGTAGCATGAGGAACTTGGAACCTGCAAACAGGGAAAAAAACAAAAACAGTTGAAAGTATACGATGTTTTATAGTAAGATGGGGGATCATTAAACTACTAGTTAAGAATAAAAGACAAAATCTCTTACTAAGGAATGTGAACATATGGGGGAAAGATTAAGAATCGGCGTTTTAGCATCTGGCACTGGAACCGATCTGCAAAGCATTATTGACGCATCTGAAAAAGACATGATCGATGCAGATGTTGTAACAGTAATTAGCGATAACAAAGATGCTTTTGCTCTTAAAAGAGCTGAAAAACATAAAATAAAGGCATTCTTTGTTGATCCGACTGGTAAAAACAGGGAAAAACATGAAGAGGAAATAGATGCGGCACTCACCGATAAAAATGTGAATCTTGTTGTTTGCGCAGGCTATATGAGAATACTTTCTCCCTCCTTTGTCAAGAAATGGTATAGCAAACTTATCAATATTCATCCAGCACTACTTCCCTCGTTTAAAGGAACAAATGGTCAAGGAGATGCTCTTAACTATGGTGTAAAAATCTCTGGTTGCACCACCCATTTTATGGATCATGAAACAGACCATGGTCCAATTATACTGCAAGCAGCTGTAAGGGTGCTTCCTGGCGATGATAGAGACAAACTAGCAGCACGTATTCTTGATGTTGAACATCAGATCCTCCCCAGAAGTGTACAACTTTTTGCTGAAGGTAGATTGAAAATTGATGGTAGGAAAGTGAAGGTTCTTGCAGGGGATTCATGGAAAGATAAATATGAAACAATACCTGATGTGCTTTATCCTGAGGGTTATTAATTAGTGTAAGCTATGAATTTTAATGAGACATTAAACTGGCTTTATGATTTTCAGAAATTTGGTATAAAACTTGGTTTAGAACGAATTGGTTATATTTCTAAGGAACTTGGAAACCCACATAAAAACTACAAGGTGATCCACGTAGGCGGCACAAATGGAAAAGGTTCCGTTTGTAGATTTTTAGAATCGATATTAACCAGTGCAGGATATAAAGTTGGGGCCTATACTTCTCCACATTTACAGCATATATCAGAGCGTATAATGATCGGCAATAAAAGAATTTCAGATGATGAGTTAGTCTCTCTTGCACATAAGGTTAAATCTATTATCGACAGGATGGTGAAAAACAACAACCCTCCTACTTTCTTTGAGATTATTACTGCTATTGCATTCCAATATTTTAGCGATGAAAATGTCGATTTTGCAGTTATGGAGGTTGGTCTCGGGGGACGATATGACGCTACAAATATTGCCGATCCAATGGTCTCAATTATAACTAATGTTTCGTCGGATCATCAAAATATTCTCGGGAAAAATGTAAAGGATATTGCATCAGAGAAGGCCGGTATAATAAAAAATAATGTGCCCATAGTTACCGCAGCAAAAGAGGATTCTTTAAAGATTATTGAAAAAGTAGCAAATGAAAGAGATGCACCCATTTATCAAGTAGAAAATAAAAAATGGAAAAGGCTGAATCATAATCAAGGCGGTCAGGAATTTTATATAAAGGGCTCTCTGAAAGATTATTCCATCAGAACGCAAATGCTGGGAGAATATCAGGGGGAAAACATTGCGCTGGCCATAACTGCAATAGAAAGTATTCAAATGAACGGCGTCTATATCACAGACACAAATATTTTAGGCGGGATTGAAAAAACAGTTAATCTTGGAAGAATGGAAATTGTTGGTTATGACCCAGTCATTCTACTAGACGGGGCGCACAACAAAGCAGGCATGGAATCATTGGGCAATTCGATAAGAAATGATTTTGATTATGATAAACTGACATTAGTTTTAGGAATACTTTCCGATAAAGATATATTGTCGATGTTACCAACAATCGTTCCACTTGCAGATACCGTCATTACAACAAAATCAAATAACAATCGTGCCTGCGAACCATCTGATCTCAAGGGGATGATAACAAAATTAGACAATAAAAAGAAAGTTATTGTAAAAGAAAAAATCAAAGATGCAATAGATTATGCTAAATCGATTTCAAAGAAGAAGGACATCATCTGTGTTACTGGCTCTCTTTTTACAGTCGGCGAGACTAAAGATTATCTTGGTTCATAAGTAAATAATGACGCTTTTGGATATAGTACATATGAAAAGACGGCTAAAGATTGGAAAAATCCAAAAGGATTAATATCTAGTTCCACATATGAAGAAACATGTTTGAAAACAGAAGTGAAAAACAACTAATAGCAATCTATGCTGCTATCTCCATAGCAGTTGCCTTAATACTATCTGCTTTCCATTACTTTCAGGGATTTCACCCATATTATATAGTTATTGCTGCCAACATTGAATTTTTTTGTGTATTTTATGTCTTGTACTTACCGTTGAAAGTTAAAAAGGCAAGGAAAAAACAAAAATAAGTTTTGCCTGCAAATAGTTGATATAGAAAAACTATATTCTTTGTTTTTGTGACAAACTACAAACCATACATAGTAGATGTGAAATCTCTTACAGATGCAGAAAGAGAGATACGAAAAATAGGTAGCGACCCTGAAAGTATTGGAATTATGGCACCTAAAGCAATTTCTAAGGTTATTAAACTTGAAAATGTGGTGCTTCAGGATGCAATTATCATTAAGCAAGATATGCTTTCTGTGGGTGGAGAGGTCGCTGTGCCTAGAAATACATTTGAATTGCATGACAAAACCGGTGACATACTAATTATAGGAAATCTGAAGCAATTACATGATCTTGTTTGGAAACTAGATAGGCATTATCCAAGGCTAAAAAATATTGCAAAGGAACTTTCGTTATTGTTGAAGGATGTTAGATGAATGTTTTAAAGATCGGTAAAAAGATATTTGAACTTGATAAACGAACTATTATTACGGGTATTTTGAATGTTACACCCGACTCATTTTCTGATGGTGGGAAGTACCTTTCCGTAGATAAGGCTGTAAAACATGCATTGTCAATGGAGAAACAGGGTGCAGATATTATCGATATCGGTGGAGAATCAACGCGGCCCGGTGCAAAGGCAATTACTTTGGATGAGGAAATGAGACGCGTAATACCTGTAATTGAAGAATTGGTTAGAAAGACCAATGTTCCCATTTCTATTGACACCTATAAATCCGAGCTTGCAGAAAAAGCACTAGATGCAGGTGCATGCATGGTGAATGACGTGACTGCCCTACAAGGTGATAAACATCTTGTGAATATCATTGCAGAGTATGAAGTTCCAATCTGTCTTATGCATATGAAAGGGAATCCAAGAAATATGCAAACTAATCCTATATACGATGATATCATGGAAGAAATATGCTCGTTTTTAAAGGAAAGAGCAGAGCTTGCAATGTCTTATGATGTGAAGAAGAAAAACATCATTGTTGACCCAGGTATCGGTTTTGGAAAAAGAACTGGGAGAGGTGTGGAGGGCAACTGCAAGATTTTACATCATCTTTCTGAACTGAAAACACTTGGTTTTCCTGTTTTAGTAGGTGCATCTCGAAAGACATTTATTGGAAATGTTTGTGGGGGAAAAGAGTTGCTTCCTGCCACAGAACGGCTGGAGGGTAGTTTAGCAGCAGCTTGTCTAGCAGCATATAATGGCGCCAATATTATTCGTGTTCATGACGTAAAAGAAACTCGAAGGTGCCTCGATCTTGTTGATTGCGTTGTGAGATAAATACTAAAAGCAGGCCGTAATTGCCATTCAAGGTTTAACATGAAACGGCATTTTCATCTAGGAAAAAAAGTTGCTGCATCCTACAGCATGAAAGTAGTTTTAATAGCAACACTTATTATAGCCGTTTGGAAAAAAGAATGGATATGGGCTATCGGGTGTATCGTTGGTATTGTGATTGGTTTTGTACCAACACTTCTAAAACATGATATTAAGATTACATTACCTTGGTCTATTGAACTTCTTATTGCAGCCGTTGCTGCATTAAACATGGGTGGAATTTTGCTTGATGCATATTATATAATTCCTGGTTACTCCCATCTAACTGATTTTTCTACATCCATTCTTGTTGCATTCTTAACATTTGCAGTTATCTACATAGTGGATGAATATTGGGATGGACTTAAAATGGATAAATACGCTATGGCATTTGTCGTGATAGTAACTACAATGGCATCTTGTGTATTACTTGAGTTTGTTAAATGGTTTAATATTATCTTCGGAGCGAAACAAGACACTGTAGAAGGTGTTCTGTTAAGTTTATTAACCGGCACTATTGGCAGTATTGTTATGGCCACCATTGGAGTAAGTCTCATAAAGAAAGGAAAATTTGATGACATGACAAAGGATCTCGGTGAACAGGTTGACTCATATATAATCCATAGAAAGAGATGATATATGAAAATATATGGAGTGGATGATGACTCTTGGAAAGCAAATCAAAACAGAGCAGCTTATTCTTAGGCCTTTTGCGCTATCTGATGCAAAGGATGCTCAGCGATTGGTGAGTGGTAAGGAAATCGCAAGAATGCCCTGGTTACGCGATATGCTAAAAGCCGACTGCGAAAAAATTAGGAAGTAAAAACTCAAACTTGTTTTGACAATATCTTACAATTCTCAAAAATGCTAGAGATGTAAAAGGGGTTTTTATGAAAATTTACATTTTATATTTTTGTAGAAAGATTTATATTTGTTACCTACATTTAATATTTAAGGTGAAAATGATATGAAAAAAAGTCGTTTAGGGAAATTTTTGATGCTGGGAGTTGCAATCATTCTTGTATTGACAAGTTTTGCGCCTGCAGTTACTTCAAACATTCAAAATGAAAAGGAGAAAACAATCAAAATCAATGTCTTTGATACTACTACAGGAGATTTAACCAAGCATTATGTTTCCGAAGAGGGGGCAAAAGAAATCATTGCCTTAATGGAAGGAGAAATTTCGCAGGAATCCTTCGCAAGGAAAATTGATGGAAAATTGGAAGTACTTAGTGACATTGGCATTATATCTTCTGAAACAAGAAATTATTTAGCAAATAGTATCGATGCGCAACAAAAACATATTTGCAAAAACCATTTAATATCTGAAAATGGTTTGTTTTTCGACGTGTTCAATGTTTTCAATGGCATATTTTTTGGTTTAAAAGGTGAAAAAGAATATACACTTCTTGAGTTGAATATATACCAATTTCCATTCTTCAATACCAATATCACTGCACAGTTTTCATTTCTGAGCAAATTTACAGGAAGCGGTTGTGTATATACACTTGGAACCCTCGGTTTCAAATACATCTATGATTTTAATTTAATCCAATATGAGTTTCCCCACTTCTCAAATATTACTGGATCTGTTATTGGATTCACAGGCATCCTACTTGAACTAGAAGTGGGGGATACTATTGGAGAAGAATACGAAGGAACTTACATCATTGGCATCGGAATGAACATAGCTACGATATGGAACGTACAATAGTAACGTTAAGTAGGTATGACTAATCTTTGCTTGACTTGAAACGGAAGTTTCAAAGACATTCGGAGGACAGACCCCAAAATGCATCCTCAGTAAGGATAAATGGAAGCAACTAAAAAATTAAAGCGAAGGTTTTAGGAAAGACTACCCATCATACTTCCCAAATATTGGGGCGTGGCTGTTTATTTTTATATATGAGTGTATTCCATGAAATAAAAAATTGGGGACAACATAATTACTGATAACCCAAGGATAATATCGGTTAAACACTGAACAAGTGCGGCATATTACTTTCAAAAAACCAAAGAATACATAAACACCATGGTGTTTGCCTATTATACATAATTGGGGAGGAATAGTTATGTTATGCAAAGTTTGGGAACTGCGTACCTATAATCTTGAGGAAATGTTATTGGAGAGACAGATAATATAATCTTGATAAATCACAAGATTTTTCTTCTTTCTTTTGAATCACCTCTTAGTCTGAGGTTTTTAATATTGTTGGAAGTGGATCGATAACCATTAATTTTGTATACCAAATAATAATGCTGTTTCGCAATTGAATCTAGTTTGAAAAAATAGTTTTATTTCCTTTCATGCTCGGCTCCCTTCTACATAACTAAACCATTCAACTTTTTTCCTCAGCACAGATTTGACAACAATCCTGTCATTGCAAATATTCCATTTATTCCTACCAAAAATTTATATTGCAGTAAAATATATTTTAAAGTGATGATTCTTTACCAGAAACAACAGAGAAAAATCCATGGCAACCAACTTTACAGGAAAGCCCTAGTTTTTTCTGTAATATGTTTGTTTGTAGGAGTCAGTGTCTATCCTACTGCAGGGCACATTTTAAGTGAAAATGAAAACGTTTTCTTTGAAAAACAACTTGGTTTACATAGCTCAGATTTTGATCAAAAAATTACGCTCTTCATGAAACTTGGCCACATGCCCTCTCTATCAGCATGCATCATTAAAGATAACGGCGTTGTATGGTCTAGAGGATATGGATACTACGATCTAAAAAATGACAAAGAAGCCTCAGATCAGATAATCTACATGGCAGGATCTATTTCTAAAACGTTTACTGCAACTGCATTACTGCAGCTTTATGAACAAGGTTTATTTGACCTCGATGATGATGTCAATGATTACCTGCCGTTCAACCTTAGAAATCCCAACTACCCAGATGAGCCTATTACCATGAGGATGCTTCTTGCCCATCAATCAAGTCTTTCAGATCCTATTAGTTTAATCTTTCACTTCTTTTTCTCCGAATATTCATATGAATGGTTGGAGGGGTACCTCACTCCGGGCGGAAGCATCTATGATCCAAATATCTGGAGCGACAAATATGCCCCTGGTGAGCAATTTCAGTATGCAAATACAGGCTTTGAATTGCTGGGCTTTATATTTGAGCGGATTGCAAATCAATCTCTTGAGCAATACTGCAAAGAGAATATATTTGAACCGCTGAATATGAACAATACGAGTTTTCATGTTTACGATTTTGACATTGAAAATCTTGCAGTTCCATATACTTGGAGATTTGGAACCTATACTCCTTTTCCACATTATGATATTGGAAGTACTGCAGCTGGGGGACTTCAAACAAATGTTTTGGATCTTTCTCATTTTCTAATCGCTCATATGAATGGTGGAGTCTACGATGGAACGCGAATTCTCAAAGAAGATACTGTAAATTTGATGCATACTATCCAATATCCCAACAATACTGATCCCTTCATCAATTATTGTCTTGGGTGGATGATTCAGCATTCAGAAGGGGAGACCTATGAAGGGCATTCGGGAAGTGTTTTTGGTGGAGCTGCATTTATGTTTGTGCGTGATTCTGATAATATTGGTATTATATTTTTTACTAACAAAAACAGAATCGTGAATCTCAGACCACATTTCCTGGAACAAATCGGTTTTATTGGACTTCAGCAAACATTATTTGAGATGGCAAGTGAGTTGTAATCCTAAAAACTCGATAACATATTACTTAAAATGCATCAATAATCTTTACCTTGTTTTTACTTGCAAAATCCTTTATGCTCTTTCTAATCTCTGAATGAAAATTCTTATTTTTGAATAGATTCTCTGAAAAGATTTCAAGAATATCAGGATTCTTTTCTAGTGCCGATTCGATGCTTTTCCAAATTCCAGTTTTCATACGGAAATTATCAATCATAATTTCTGATGCGCCACAATCTACAAAGACATTTAAAATTTCAGTTAACTCCGCATTTTGTATTGTTGGATATATTGGACCGAAAAAAACACTGGTTTTTACTCCGATCTCAGCATATTTTCGCAGAATATCAAGTCTTTCTTCGATTGATGATGAATGTGGCTCAAGAAGTTGTCTTTCATTGTCGTTAAGTGTTCCAATGCTTACCATTACCTCAGCATCAGAAAATTTTGATATAACATCAATATCCCTAATTACAAGCGAAGATTTAGTCTGAATATTAACTGGAAAATCATGTTTCAAAAGCTGCTCTAAACAATACCTCGTGAGTTTAAACTTTTTCTCAACTGGTTGATATGGATCTGTAACAGTTGAAATACCAACAACACCGGATTTTCTTCTTTTCAGTTCTTTGGAAAGAATCAGAGGAATATTTGCCTTAACATCTACAAATTCTCCCCATCTCTCCCTATTAATTTTCAACACATTTGGCGCATAGCAATATGCACAATTATGCTCGCAGCCCATGTAAGGATTAAGGGAGTAATCAAGTCCAGGTAACTTTGAGGGGGATAATGCTGTTTTACAGCTAATTTGTCTAATCTTCATAAGATCCTCTTTAAAAATCCTCAATTCTTTTCTGATACAACTGATCCTTGAGTAATGCACTATTTCTAATCCACCTCTGAAGAGGGATATCCATCTTCTGCGATACATAGACAATTGCTTTATCCAGCGTATCAAACTTCCGGCAATCTTGCTGCAATGCTCTTCTCACACTCTCTCTGACATTCCACACGCCTATTGGCATAATATATCCAGGATGAGCCTCACGCAGTATCACTACTCCTGCCTGACGTCTTTCTTTGTTTAATAGTTCATTTACTGCAAGTCTTGCTGCATAATAACAACCGCCAATATCAGCATATGTTGTTCTTCCTTTGTAAAACTCATAACTGTTGAAAATTGAGATGTTCTTCCCATATAGATTCCATGTAGTGTTTGGATACCATGCCTCAATGAGTTCATATTGCCATTCACTGGGCATCATCAGAACAATCCACCGGTTGTCAAACTGGTTAAGATGATATACCCTAAACTCGTTTATATACGGGCGTATCTTTGTTTTTTTCATCAATTCTTTACCAAGTAAAGAATCAACAGCAGTAATGCTCCATCTAGTAGGAACAAATCTCCTATATTTGTTTACTCCAAAGGCTCCAACACTAAAAGCACGTTGAATTTTTGAAATGTTTACTCCGTCTTTATACAAAACTGAAACGGCATCTCTTGCTTTTAGATCAGTATCATAAAACGCCTTCTCCATATGTTGTTCGTATTTTGGGTTTGTTATATCAAATTTCTTTAAAGGTGCAGAGGGACCATGAGGTTGAGCCTCATCATAAAAAGCTATATTTCCACGAGGTTTCTTTTCAAAAATAGCCTCAGTAAAAACACTGTTTTTAGAAAGAGCAAGTTCTCTAGTGAATCCTACAATCTTGTTTGGGTTTTCGACATCAAAAACATCAACATTATACTTTCCTCTAATGAGCATTGAGCGGAAATCAACGATATCGTCAATACTCTTGTCCAACCAAAGTTCTGGTGTATCAATAAGAGAAGTATCACCCATAACAGGTGGAATCATAGGCCCAATTGATACCTTAGGATATCCAAATCTACCGACAAATACACTGGGCGGTGAAGAACCTCCCAGTTTCAATTTATCAATCAACGGCCTTACTTTATCACGTGAATGAAATCTTACAAGAACAGGGCAACGTGATCTGCCGCACAAAAGTTTTGTGCCGCGACATAATGCACACAAACTAGTAGATTTCTGCTTTGTAACTGGCAAAAGTTTCTTTTGTTTCTTTGAGTCGAAATTAATATTATGCAACATTATAGAATTACCTTACTTTTTTAAATATCTTCCTAAGGGAGAATTGAAAGTATAGCTTTTCCACTCAAAATACTTATTTATAGGATATTATATGTCATCAATCATGGCAGCAAAGAAAAGTAGCAGCAGTAGGAAGAGATCTAGACCTGTTGCACCAAGGAAAACAAATCCAAATATCAAGATAATTGGAATTTTAGCAGTTATTGCAATAGTAATTGTTGTAGTTGTAACTGCCCTTTACATAGGAAGTAATACAGATGGTGATCAAGGCAACAATACTCCAAGCGGAAATCGTATTGCAGTATTTAACACAACCAAAGGAATAATAAGAATTGAATTGTATGAAGATAAAGCACCAATTACAACTGGAAACTTCATCAATCTAACTAATGAAGGATTCTACGACGGTCTTATCTTCCATAGAGTCATTTCTGGATTCATGATACAAAGTGGATGCCCATATGGGACAGGAACAGGCGGTCCAGGTTACAGCATTCCTGACGAATTTCATGAAGATTTAAAACACGATTCTGCGGGCATACTATCCATGGCAAATTCCGGTCCCAATACGGGAGGATCGCAATTTTTCATAACAGTTGCAGAAACACCGTGGTTGGATGGTAAACATTCAGTCTTTGGTAAAGTAATCGATGGAATGGATGTAGTTTACACTATATCTGAAGTTGAAACAGACGGAAATGACAAACCATTAGAGGATGTAACAATCAATAGCATAACGATAGAAAATCAATAAAATGAAGGTGAAAAAATGACAAATAGGATAGTAAAATTTAATACCAATAAAGGTAATTTTAAAATAGAACTTTTTGGAGACAAAGCACCAATTACTGTTGGAAATTTTACCAAACTAGTAGACAAAGGATTCTACAACGGTCTTATTTTCCACCGGGTAATCCCAAACTTTATGATCCAAAGTGGATGTCCGCATGGAACCGGTAGAGGAGGACCAGGATATACAATAAGAGATGAGTTTCATCCGGATTTAAGGCATGATTCTAAGGGCATGCTCTCAATGGCAAATGCAGGTCCAAATACTGGAGGGTCACAGTTTTTCATAACAGTAGCTTCAACTCCATGGCTTGACGGAAAGCATTCCATCTTTGGCAAGGTAATCAAAGGCATGGATGTAGTCGATGGAATATCCAAAGTTGACAAGGGCAGAAATGACAAACCTCTAAAGGATGTCATTATAAATAGCATTAAAATTACCCCATAAGAGAAGTGATAGTCATGGCAATTCTTTCTGATAGAGATATAGAAAAATCAATGGAAAAAAGTGAGCTTGGCATAGAACCATTTAACCCAAAAAATCTCACGCCAAATGGCTATGACTTGTCAATTGATGAAATCTATATTAAAAAAACAGATCAACACATCAAGAAGGGAATGGTAACAATTCCTGCCCTCACATGGTTTGCAATCAGTACAAAAGAATTTGTAAAAATGGGGCCACAAATTACCTCTCAACTATGGATACGGTCAAGTTATGCAAGAAAAGGCATAATGGCAAGTTTTGGTAAGGTAGATGCAGGATTTCATGGCACACTCACCATCAGCTGCTTCAACTCAAACGATGAAGAAATCGAAATACCAATTGGCGATAGATTCTGCCAAATTGTTTTTGAAAATCTTTCAACAGCACCTACTGAACTTTACGATAAAAAATCTGGCAATTATCAAAATCAAAGAGGAATAAAGCTATAAAACCTTCCTGGCAAACGTCAGGTATCCTGTATGACCCAACATATCAAAACTTGGCCTGGTACCATAGTCAGAAACTACCATTTCCCGTTGAATATTCTCAAATGTCTTAATCTCAATAAAGTTATTTTTCCTGACTTTTTTAACTGTCTGTTCTACCTGCGATATAAGTGGAGAATATGTACAAAAATAACCACCTGGCTTTAGTGAATTCCATGCATGATTTACCGCTTCCCATGGATTTGGTATGTCAAGGATTACCGCATCCAGATTTTTTTCATCTATTCCTTTAGTAACATCATTGACTTGCGTTGTTACATATTTGTCCAATCCTGCCGTTTTTAGATTTTTCATAGCATGCTCGATAAAATCCTCGCGCGTATCATATGAAATAACCATTCCACCAGGAGCTACAGCAGTTGCAAGTGCTACTGTAAGAGAACCTGAGCCTATACCTGCCTCTAAAACTGTATTTCCCGATTCAACAGAACAATTCATTATTATGTGTGCAGCATCTTTAGGAAGAATAATCTGCGCCCTGCGTTTCAAAGCCTGAAGTTTATCCAGTAAAGATGGTTTCAGAACCCAGAACTCTTTATTTCCTATCTCTATTTTTTCTCCATAGCGGTTTCCCACTAGATAACCGGGATCAATCACACCTACCCCTTTGAACTTATCTGTCTTACCATTCGTATCAATGATAAATTTCCTGTAAGCAGAATCAATAAGAACTACACTCTCACCTTCTACAACTTTTTTATTCATACCAACCTACCCATATATACCAGTTAAAGAACCAAAGCCAATGCTCTCAATATCAAGTTGATCAAGCCATTCATCATAACATTCACACTCAAGATCATCAAATACATTTACTTCTTGATTAAGGGAAAATGAGGATATGGCATCAAGAATCTTACGATCGCATTTCCGACAGTTATGCGCCCCTCTAAGGCCACCTCCTCCTGATATGTCACATTTGATTCTCTTATTTCCAACAATTCGTTTACCCTCTTTTAGTATTTCAACAACACTCCAAAGCCATGCAGGGCGATACTGCTTTCTCCTCCACAGATATTCTACCAATGTCTTGCGCTGCACATTTGTAGGGTTAAGTGATATGATGTCAGTTATACCTTTAATTTTATCAACTGTTTCAATGCTATCTTCGATTGATTCTTTCTCGGTAAGAAATGGTGGTTTAATGAGTACATAAGTCTTGAGTTGACTGCCGTTTTTTTTCAAAATATCGGCAGCATTTTTGTAGTCGGCAAATGTAAAACCTTTGTTAACCGCATGTTCTCTCACAAAATCGTTTGCAGTCTCCAGACCAATACCTACTTCAAATGTTTTAGATTGGATGGCGTCTTTTACATCTGACAGCCCGTCATCTGTAACATATTCCGGTCGTGATTCAACCGATATTTTGTCTGCTTTTTTAGCAAGTCTACTCAATATCTCAAGTCTCACGTACGGTTTAACCTCGCTATCATCAAGAAAACTGCCAGAATTGAATATCTTGACAAGCTTTTCCCCATTGTATTTTTGCATAGCAGTTTCAAATTGTTTTAACAGATCTTCTTCAGTTACCTTGCTCCAAAGGCTGTCATTAAAATATCCGCACATAGTACAACCAGATTTAAGAGACCATGTACATCCCCTGGTTCTAAAAATAATTACAAAAGCATCAACTACTTTCCCATTCAAAAGATCTTTTTCAGACCAGAATCTAACAGGCTTTTTTGGATCTTGTATTCTAGGTGCGAAATCCTTTTTTAGCTTGTTACAGAAATCTGCTAGTTCGTTCATGTCTAGCTTCTTCTACCTTCTTTTCTACGGGATTTAAAGATAAAGATCACGACGATAAGAGATAGAACAAACACCAATAACTCAAATCCCGGAACTTGAGCAAACCTAGGATGTGGGAGATCTATTTCTGGTGGATTCTCCACCCCAATCTCAGGAACATCACTTATATTAAAATAGTATGTGCCTCTGTCGATTATGGTATTGTTGAATTCAGTGGGCAAATTATCGAAATAATAAATAATATCAGCAAATGCTTTTGCTGTAACATTCATTCCTCTTTGCCAACCTTTAATTTTTGGAGATGTTGTATAGTAGTCGCCATCTTTTGTTACATTAATGTACTCTCCTTCATTAATTGAATAATAAAATCTACTAATATCTATTTTAACATCGAACTTAATATCAGAAGAATATGTTACTTCAGCGCCAGAAGGATCATTTGCACCTGAAGGTTCTGGGAGTTTAATCGTATCATCACTGTATTCAAAAGTGCCATCATCACTGCTCTTATGACCACCATCATCTGTAGCCAACAGTGTAAAATTATATGTTCCATTAATATCATCAGAGTTTTCATAAAGGTATAAAAAGATGTTGTTTTCAAATGTAAAATCTGTGGGATGATAACTTGTACCATTTGGATAAGTTAAACTGAAATCGATATTGTCAACACCAACATTATCTGTAATTCTTGCTACAATTTTAACCGTGCCACCTGATTCCTGAGCAGATGGCAGCGTAACAACTTCAATGAGAGGCGCCTCATCGTCATAAAATGGAGGGTTAACCAGCACTATGAGTATAAGTAACCAAGTGAAAAAATAAACCGCATACGATGAAAAAATTCCTTTTCGTCCAAGCTCTACAATATCAATGTTAAGCCGAATGAAAAGATATTTCAACCATGCTGCAGTGAAAACACCAAACAATAAAACAAGTTCCCATCGAAAAGCATTTCCACTTAAAAGAGACCAGAACCCAAAAGAGATGAAAGCTATAGCAACTCCGAATAAGAATGAAAGGAGCGTAATTTTAATCTTTTGTCTTTCATTTTTAATGAACTTTTCTTTGTCAAATTTTGGAATTTTAAAATCTATTTCCTTTTCCTCATCTTTTTCCTTTCGCTTTTTTGCCATCGTGGTGGGATATAGTTCTTATTTAAAGGTTTTTCTCATCCTTATTTTATTGTGTGTAATCTGCAAATTATTTTATCTTAAAAAAACAGCAGATTAAACTCAGAAGTTTTTTAGGAATTTCTAAATTTTTGAAATGAAAGATGAGTCTGCTTCTATATTTTTTCCTTGTAAGACCCTGCATCAAGCAGGTCGTCTAGCTCTTCCTTGTCCTTAATTTCCAGTTCTACAAGCCACCCATCATCGTAGGGACTCTCATTTATGATTTCAGGTGTATCTTCAAGTTTACCATTAACACCAACAACCTTTCCACTGATCGGTGCATATATCTCTGAAACAGATTTCACTGATTCAACAACGCAGAGCTCATCTCCTTTTTTAAGTTCCTTACCAATCTCTGGCAATTCGGCAAAAACAATATCTGTAAGCTCGGATTGGGCATGATCAGTAATTCCAACGAGTGCAGTGTTGCCTTTTACTTTCAACCATTCATGCGTATCAGTATATTTCAAATCATTTCTAATTTCATTTGCCATGGTTATCAAAACCCGTTATTTCTAACATTGTTTTAAACGTTTTCTAATTTTGTTTTGCCCAGTCCTTTTTCACAAATGGTGGTTTTACAACCTTTGCTTTGACTTGCTTTCCTCTTATAACAATGTCTAAAACACCATCTTTTTCCCTAAAATCTGGATGAACATAGGCCATTGCAAGTCCCTTATTTAGACATGGGGACAATGTTCCACTGGAGACTACGCCTATCTTTTTTCCTTCTTTTTGTACTTCAAAACCATGCCGCGGTATACCTCCATCTATACATTCCAAATATGTGAGGCGATGATAATCTCCCTTTTCTTTTTGTTTTAACAAAGCATCTTTTCCAATAAACTCGTGATCCCAATTTATCGCCCAGGACATTGTTGCTTCAAGTGGTGTTCTTCCACCTTCAAATTCATTTCCTGCAAGAAGGAAACATTTCTCGAGTCTCAATGTATCTCGGGCGCCAAGTCCAATTGGTTTTATACCAAATTCCTTTCCAGCATCCATAATCTTATAAAACAACTCTTCTGCACTTTTGGGCGGGGTGATTTGCAATTCGAACCCTAGTTCCCCTGTGTAACCAGTATGGGAAATTATACAGTCTACACCCGCTACATCGACGTATTGACAGCCAAAAAATCCAACTGTTTTAAGATCGGTATCTGTAAGTTTTTGTAATGTCTCCCTTGATTTTGGTCCCTGAATTGCAAGAATCACATAATCTCTGGAGACATCTTCTGCTGTCGCAGAAATGTTGTGTTCCTCGGCTTTTTCATTTAACCACCTGGTAACCTCATCTGACATACCCGCATTTGGTATTATCATATACTTGCCTCCAAGATGCATAAAAATAGTATCATCAATAATTGTTCCATCTTCTCTTAAAATTGCGGTATATTGGCTCATGTCATCTTTGATTTTTGATGCATCTTCTACTGTTGTAAGCGTTATCAGTTCTTCTGCCTCTTTGCCAGCAATCCATACATTACTCATATGGGATACATCAAAAAGTCCAACCGTTTTTCTTACCGTAAGATGTTCATCTTTTATTGAAGAAAATTGTATAGGCATTTCAAAGCCAGCAAACTCTGTGAATTTTGCCCCAAATTCCTTATGAATATTGTTCAACGGGGATTTTTTTACCATAGTCATCGGCCAGGGTATATATTGTAACTGTAATTTAAGATTTCGACAAAGTATTTATCAAATACATCGCATAACTGTCATTAATGAAAGAAAGAGATATGAGAGGAGTTTTTATAGAAAAAAATCGAATATTTACCAAGAATCTTCAGTCGTGCAAGGGAATGGATGTATACGGCGAAAGACTGATAAAACATAAGAACGGGGAATTTCGGTCCTGGAATCCATATCGGAGTAAACTTGCTGCTGCAATTCTTAACGGACTTTCAAACATAAATCTATCTTATAATTCACATATATTGTATTTGGGCGCCGCGACAGGTACTACCGTTAGTCATATCTCAGATATTGCAAAAGAGGGAGCAGTCTATGCGGTTGAAAATTCTCCTTTTGCAGTAAAAGATTTATTGCAATTGAGTAAAAAAAGAGAGAATATAATACCAATAATGTCTGATGCAAATCATCCGGATAGATATAGTACAATTGTTCCCACTGTAGATTTCTTGTATCAAGATATTTCACAAAGAAATCAATCTGAAATTTTTATAAACAATGTTAATAGATATCTTAAGAAAAATGGACAGGGAATTATCATGGTAAAGGCTAGAAATATCGATGTGTCTATGAAACCTAAAAAAGCATATGAACTGGTCGCTGATGAACTTAAGAAACATAAACTTAAGATTGTTGATAGAATAGACATATCACATTATGAAAAAGATCATGCTGCCATCGTCATATCCGTCTAATTATATCGAAACAATCTTTATGCCGATGAAACATTAAGGTGCCAGTGCCATGGATATAAAAATAGAATCGAAAATATTAATTCGCCTTGCAAAATTCTTTGCACCATTTATAATTGGATTGGGTGTTATTGGTAGCATTGGTTTGCTGTTGGAAGGAAATCTACAATTTCAGTTCTGGTCCTTAATCTCAGGATATTTTTTTCCACCACTTGGTAAAGAAACAATTATTCCAGGAGGGATATTAGCAGGCATAGACCCCCTAGTGATGGCTTTGTCTATAGCCTTCGTTGACATAATAGTAGCACTGTTTCTTGTTTGGAATTACGATTTTGCAAAGAAAGTCCCATTAATTGGTCACTTTATTGCAAAGGTTGAAACCATCGGAAGAAAATCTTCGAGCAGATATAGTTGGATTAAACCGCTAAGATTCATTGGAATCGTGCTTTTTGTTATGGTCCCATTCCAAGGATCCGGCGGTCTTGTTGGCTCCATCGTTGGACGTTTAATTGGTATGAAACCGTGGAATATTTTCTTTGCGATATCTGTAGGTGCTGTGACTGGTTGTCTAATGATAGGATATTTTGCTGATGCGATTCTATCAGTTTTCATTACAAACTTTTTACTAGGAGTTCTAATAATCGTGATTCTTTTAATCATAGCCATTATGGCCCTAGCATATAAAACTATGAATAAAAACAAAAAAAAGAGTAATTCAAGATAGGGGAAAACAGGTTTTATATCTCAATATTTATTTCCTTTAGCATTCTATTGGCAATATAGGACGGAGCTTCCATAAGGAGATATTTATACGGAGAGGAAGGTATCGTCTCAGATTTACTTAAATTTTCAGCTTTTTTAACGTGCCGCCTAATTTCATCAATATATAGTTGCTTAATTTTTGATGAATTTTTTGCAATTTTTTTCCTTATAGAATTTACTTTTAGGGAATTATTATCAACTGTTTTATTTTCCAATCTTGTGAGAAGAGGAATAATCACACTGTCTATCATCTCTCCATTTTCGAGGTCCACGAGATCATCAGCAAGTTGATAAGCAAGACCGATTTCTCTCCCATAATTGGCTAAAATATCCAATATCTCTCCAGATGCTTCTGCTTCAATTGCCCCCGCCTTACATGCTGAGGAAAATAACGACGCTGTTTTCATATTGATTATTTTGAAATATTCTTTAAAGATCTTGGATTTTGAAGTTATGCCATCTGTATCATTCTTGATGGCATGGTCATCATAATCTTCATCATAATCCACCTCTCTCATCTCGCCATTTAAAACCTCACCCCAGGTATCAACATATAATTTGGCAAATTTTTTTCCATGGCTAAGCGCGATATTAAAACCTATCGCTAGCATTCGATGCCCAATCAAAAGAGCTTTTGGGATACCTTCCTTAATATGAAATGCAGGTTTACCTCTGCGCGTTTTATCTTTATCGATGATATCATCATGAACAAGAGATGCCGTATGAGCAAGTTCGATAGCAACAGTACTTTCAATAAATCTCTGATATTGGTAGGGAGTTTCTTTCCCCCCAGTACAAACCTTAAAAGAAAGTTGTGCAACCAGAGGGCGCAGACGTTTTCCAGCCGTTAATATCGAAGTTATTTTTTTATTAGAAATGGTAGATGTAATCATTTTTTCTACATCGGATATTGTTATATTGAAGAAACTGTCTAAATCAAGCACTTGACTTTTTGTCATCCGTACGCCTCTAATTATTACAGCATATCATAAGTGATATTAATACTATTTGACATCCTATCCTATAAATCTTCTTATATTATCTCGACAATTATATATGGAGAATATATTATATTAAATTTTGTTACAAAAATAACTGAACATAAGTTGTTACAGTTGGTAATAATTTCCTTTGTTTAAGAACTTTAGTTATGAAAGGTCAGAGCGACTAAATATACCTCACTGCTACTTTTACGAGAGGCCTGCGGAGAGAACTGCTTAACCATTCTGAATCTTTGTTTTGTTTTTCTGCTACATTCTTCTAAATCTGGCCCCATGAAAATCTTGCACACAAAATTTCCACCAGATCGAAGTATCAGCTCTACCAGATTGAGCGATTGTTCACAAAGATAGATGCTTCTTGCATGGTCGATCGAGTAATTTCCAGAAATATTGGGAGACATATCTGATAGCACTACGTCCACTTTTTTATCCGTTATCACCTGTTTTATTTCGTGTAAAGTTGAGCCATTGGTTAGATCACCCTGTAAAAATGTAACTCCATTTATCGGTTGTACGTGCGAAAGGTCTATGCCAATCACTGTGCCAGTCTCACCAACAGTCTCCTTTGCAACCTGACTCCATCCGCCAGGTGCAGCACCCAGATCAATGACCGTGTCACCTTCTCGCATAATTTTAAATTTCTTTTGAATTTGCTCTAATTTAAAAGCTGAGCGAGCGCGATACCCTACCCTTTTAGCTTCTTTATAGAAATGTTCTCTCTTCCTTTCCTGATACCAGCGAGTCATGAAGATTAAAGGATTATGTCAATATCTAGTCGTTCTGCAAGTTCCTTGTATCTGTTCCTGATAGTGACTTCCGTTACGCCTGCCACATCAGCCACTTCTCTTTGCGTTCTCCGTTCACCACATAAAATTGATGAAATATAAATTGATGCAGCGGCCACACCTGTTGGGCCCCGCCCACTTGTGAGCTCTTTATCCGCCGCGTCTTTTAGTATTTCTATTGACTTGGATTGCACATCTCCAGATAATTTGAGTTCGCTGCAGAATCTTGAAATATAGTCCTGTGGCGAGGTTGGCATAAGTTTAAGCCCTAGTTCGCGGGCAATAAATCGGTATGTCCTCCCAATTTCCTTTCTTGATACTCTTGAAGACCCTGCAATTTCATCAAGCGTTCTTGGTACGTTACATTGACGGCATGCTGCATAGAGAGCAGCCGCAGAAACACCTTCGATACTACGTCCACGTATTAGATTTTTAAGAACAGCCTTCCTATAAATCATAGCTGCTGTTTCCCTGACGTTTCTCGGCAGACCCATACCAGATGCCATTCTATCAAGTTCAGATAATGCAAATGCAAGATTTCGTTCGGTGGCATCACTGATTCTAATTCTTCTCTGCCATTTCCTTAGACGATAAAGCTGAGCTCTGTTTCTTGTAGGGATTGATTTTCCATATGAATCGCGATTTTTCCAACCAATCATTGTGCTAAGACCTTTGTCGTGAATCGTATATGTCATTGGAGCTCCGACACGGGATCTTTTCTCACGTTGGTCACTGTCAAAAGCACGCCATTCTGGACCATGATCAATGAAAGCCTCATCAATAACTAACCCACAATCCTCACAAACCAATTCCGCCCTTGAGTAATCCTTAGTTAAATGCGTGCCACCACACTCCGGACATTGAGTAATTTCTTCTATGACTGGTTTATCCTTCTTCTTCTTTGATTTTGATTGAATCATTAAGATTATTCCCCCTTGGACCTTTTATACCTTTCGATACCCTTTTAAATGTCATGAGAGACGTTATATATAAAACTTCCTACCGTTTAGAGGGATTTTCATGATGGGCATCAACATTGAGCTTAGTAAACTCTACTGAATGGGCAATAACTCGCCTTTATTCAATAGAAAACAGAATGATAGACGAATAAAAACTTCTGATAATTCATAGTGTGATATACAAATTCTCTAACAGTACGCCTGATTACAAGGTTGATTTAACTCTAGCTGATCTACTAACTCTTCAGAAACGCATGATATGCCAGGTAAGAAGAATAGATGTCGACCTTACTGGTAACTTCAAATGGTGAGTGCATACACAGCACAGGCGGTCCGAGATCTACAACTTCCATTCCAAGTCTAGAAAAATATTTTGCAACAGTACCACCGCCACCTTTATCTACCTTTCCAAGTTCACCAGTTTGCCATGGTATTTTCTCCCTATTTAGCATTGTTCGTATCTCAGCAACATATTCTGCAGAGGCATCATTTGCAGAGTATTTACCACCATGACCAGTATATTTAGACATGGATATTCCCTTACCGAGAGATGACGCATTTTTAAGTTCAAAAACCTCAGTATAATTTGGTGTTACCGCAGCATCAACATCTGCCGAGAGTACCTTAGATTTCAACATCACACCATCTACATCAACTTTTGGATCCAATTCCTTGATAATTGATCTTAGAAATGTTACAGCCTGTGCAGACGTGGCACCCTCGCTGCCAATTTCCTCTTTGTCAACAAATAGAGATATTGCAGCATACTCAGGATCCTTCAAATCAGTTATTGCGTTTAGTGCTGCAAAGACACAAGATTTATCATCCTGGCCATATGCTCCAACAAGTGATTTATCAAAACCCATGTCCCTCGCTTTGAAGGCAGGAACTGCTTCAAGTTCAGCAGAGATGAAATCCTCTTCAATTATTCCGTAGTCTTTGTGCAATTTATCAAGTATCGCAGTTTTTATCTTTTCTTTTGCATCGCCTTTAACAGGCCTACTGCCAACGATTATATCGAGACTTTCACCCTTTATTGCATCATCCATTTTTTTTGTATCTTGAACTTCATGCGAAAGATGTGGAAGTATATCAGGTACCGAGAATACAGGATCATTTTCATCTTCACCTAGTGCAAAAGTCAGTTTTGTACCATCTTTTTTAACTATAACACCATGTAACGCAAGTGGTATAGTGAGCCATTGAAATTTCTTGATTCCTCCATAATAATGAGTTTCAAAAAGCGCTAGATTGCTATCCGAATCTTCAAACAGTGGTACTTGTTTCAAATCCAATCGAGGGGAATCAACATGAGATATAACGATATGCACTCCTTCGCTTATTGGTTTCTTACCAGGTATGACAATAGCTGCCCCTGATTGTTTGTTTAAAAAGACTCTTTTCTTATGTTTTTTAGCAAATTCCTTAATTTTTTGTACTGCTTCTCGTTCAGTTTTAGCGTTATTCAAAAAATTTTTATATTCCTCTGCAAAATCGAATGCTTTTTTTATCTGACCATCATTAAAAATGTCCCATGCCGATTTTTTATTGTAAGCATATTTGCTCTTTTTCTCCGTCATTTCCATGCCTCTGACAAAGGCTATACGAAAGCCCAATAAAAAGGTAACTAAAAATAATCTTTAAGTCAAAAAAATGAGAGAAAAAATAAGAAGATGAGTTGATTGAGGAGTGCTACCTCTTTATTATGAGAATCAGCACTACAATACCAATTACAACTATTATCGCAATCACTGCAAAGAAAAGAATCAATCCAGAATCTGATCCATCTTGACCTGTTTCGCTGCCGTTACCATTTCCGCCATTTTCACCGTCGCCGCTACTGATGGTTATCGTTCCTGAATCGGATTCTAATGAACCTGAATCGTCTGTTACAGTTAATGTGTAAGTATATTTGCCAAATTTTTCATAAATATGGGTTGGATTCTGCTCCGTCGAAGTATTTCCGTCACCAAACTCCCATGAGTATGTATAAGGTGGCAAACCATAGATCGCCGAACCATTAAACGAGACAGTTTCACCTGTTTCAGCAAGGTTTGGTACATTTGAGGTTGCATAAAGTGGTTCGTTGGGAACCTGATCAGATAAGGCGACAAAATTTTCATATACCCCCTCCAATTCTTCCTCCGTCATATTCACGAGGTTACTTAAATCAAATTTCATTTTTATATATCCAGTTGTAGCAGTAACCGACTCAAAGGTTTCGCTTGAAGTGCCCAAGTCAAAGGAAACTGTAAGAGCATTACCATTAACCGTAAATGCCGAATTTGATAGATTCGTTGTCTCTAAACCGTAGCTTAATTGGCATGTGCCATTCACATAACTCACAAAATAAGAGCCATCTGATGTTGATAGAGTAAAGGAATAACTTGCCACATCAATATCGAAATTTAGAGAATCGCCCATACCTTCCATGCTTAAATCGTCTAAATTTCCTCTATTATCGATTTCTCCATCCACTTCGATAGTAAACTCAACATTTGCATCAGTTATTTCATAAGTTAATTTGATAATATCTATATTTTTAACGTCAATATGTTTGTTATAGGTCACTACATCCATCGTTTCTCCATTAAAGACATCCCCTTTTCCATCTTCAAGGGTATCACTTTTTTCAAGTGCTGTCACTGAGTATGTCGAACTAAGTAAGAGGGCCCAGAAAACCATAGCTACAAACAATATTTTTCCTAATTTCATATTCACTTCTCCTTATACGTTTTAGCAGAGTTATTTGTTAATGCTATATAAAAATATTGCCTAGTTGAAAAATAGTTTTAGTTTAATCAAAAACTCGGAAAAATCGTTTGTTTTCGATGTTGTTATTTTAATTTCTTTTTAAGTTGAGTAATTGCATTGCCAATATCTTTTAGTGTTGACTTAAGAGCCCCTAACGCCTCATGTATATTATCAGTGACTATTGCTCCATTTGGCGAAGGTTTTATGACGCCATCTTTTTCAAGAGTTCTTAGCGAATATCCAATCATATGTTGCGGCTGTCCAGTCATCTGCGATAAACGTATAATACCTATAGGTCCTTGTTCTTTAACTGCCTTTAAAACATCCAGATGTCTACCCAGCAAGTTCAATTCTTTTTCCACAATATCCGTTATACCTGATTTGCCCTGCTCCAATAAAATACCTCCCACGACAATTGCTAACATGTAGAACTCATCCTGAGTATATAATTTTTTCTTATTATTCAGCGGCTCCAAAGTTAGATTTTTACTGAAGTGCCACTTATTATACTCCCACCATACCAATATGAAAAAGTCTGCCAAAAAACATTGATTTTCGACTAGTTTTCTTCAAAAAAGATTTTTGAATAACTTTGATTTTTCGTTTTTCTTCTTCAACTACACCTATGTGGCAGGTTTGTAACACTCCAACATTCAGAAGTCATATTTCCTCAAAATGACACTTGGAATATCTCCCAATTTTTGAGTTTTTACCAATACCCAAGCTTTAGTAACCAGTAGAATTTTCTGAATTGCACGAAATTATTTTTTAGTTTATATTAAGTGACGTTGCCATGTTTCCAGGAGTGAAAATTTCTATTATGAGTTCAATAAAGCTCATTATCAGTCCGATGAGATACGTTATTCTCTCAATAAAGTATTCCACGAGTCCCACAAGGTCGAATAAATCAAAAATGAACTGGATTATTGCATTAACAAAATTAATAATTGCCATAAGTATAGCAATTAAAAGATCAATTAGTCCTCCAGGTTCAGCATCAACAAGTTTATCTGCTAATTTTTCTGAAAAAGCCGCTAGATTCTGCTCAATGAGCGCTTTCTTTTGCTCCATATCATTTACCACATTCATCACAGACCTACTGTGTGCTTGCGGAACTGCCGTAGCAGTAGATACCATAATCAATGCAATAGCAATAACCCCCCAAACAATCAATCTTCTTTTCATTTCTTTTAACACCATATTATATAATAATTTCTACCATATAAGTTTTACGTCTTGCTTTTATAAGTAATCCACATAGCTTGCATAGCGTCAAGTATGTATAAAACAAGTTTAAATCAATCTGAAATCTAGTGATAAAACTAAAAAAACAAAAAACATGGCTTTGCGTTTCCTGTTTCTAAAAAAACCAGTCAAAATCGGTGATTTCTTGGTATACCCATATGTTCAGAAGGTGCTGGTGCTTCATCTCAAATAAAATTGAATGTCATATAGACAGGTATCACCGGCTAAAAAGAAAACTATATGTTATAGAAGCTTTATTAGGTATCTTATGGCAACTGGATTTGCATTATTGACTATAAGCCCCCTGCATGAGAAGGAAGTATATGAAGCACTTAATAAAGAAATAAGCGAAATAGTAGAAGTTCACCCGCTGTTTGGAGAATATGACATTTTGCTAAAAATCGAAACAGCCGATATCGATTCGATAGGTGATGTGGTTATCAATAAAATAAGATCAATTAAAGGTGTGATGGACACAAAAACACTAATTGGAACCCAGAGCTTATCTGGCGAAAAATAAAACCTTTTATTTCTTTTAAATGTGTTTTGCTGGCATCCTGAGTTCCGACTTTTGCAGTTGTGAATGTTTGGATAATCTATATAATTTTTATTAGATAAATTTATGTATAGCAATAGGGTTATTATTTTGGGGCATTTCATGAATAAAAAATTATTGCCAATAATGATATCTCTTCTTCTACTGTTAACAGGCGCAAACCTGACGGTTGCAAATGAACAATTAGAACCGGGAAATATAACACCATTAAACAAAACAACAATATATGTGGATGGCGACAACGTTGAAGGACCATGGGTTGGAACGCCTGAGTACCCATATCGGCATATAACAGATGGAATTCTAAATGCAACGAGAGGAGACACAGTTTATGTCCTTACTGGAAAATACTATGAAAATATTGTTGTTGACAAATCAATTACATTATTTGGTGAAAATAGAAATGATACTATCATCGATGGCATGTACGGGGAATTTGTTATCCATGTTGTTGAAGACTGTGTTACAATCGAACAATTTACAATTAGAAACTCTGGTGGGTACATGGACAATGCAGGTATCAAATTAGATTCGGAAAACAACTCAATAGGTAGATGCACCCTATATCGAACCAAAAGTGGCGTATATGTCAATGGAACAAAAAATAATGAAATGAATAACTGCTCATTTCACACCAATGGAGAAGGAATCTATCTTAAATCATCCAATAAAAATAAAGTTACAGATTGCTATTTTTACCATAACGCCTTAGGGATAAACATAGGAGATTCTGACGGAGTTGAAATAACTGATTGCTATGCACAGACCAATGGTATAGGGTTCTTTTTCAACAACTCTTCAAATATTGAGGTGTTACAATGTGCTGCATACAATAACAATGATAACGAGGGGGGTTTGTTCCTAAATTATTGTCGGAACATCGATATTCTAAATTGTATAGTTAGTCACAATGGTTTCGGCATAAAAACTGCAGATTGTTCGAATGTTTGCATCTCTCATTCCGATCTTTTTTGGAATACGCATGCTGGAATTTCTATTTGGGAAGATTCAAAAGATATTGAAATCAAAAATTGTGAAATTACAGAAAATTTTAGATTTGGGATATACGTAGAAAATAGCAAATGTAATCTTGTAAACAATAACATTTACAGTTCCCTATTTGAAATGTATTCTGAACAATCTTTGTGCGATGCAAGGGATAATTGGTGGGGTTCACCCCTAGGACCCACATTTCTAGAACATATAAAAAACGGCAGGCTTTTTTTCAAATTTAATAATATCCAATTTTTCCCATGGCTTTTGAAAAGGATTAAAAATGCTGGTTCAAGCTGGGAAATAAATTATGATCGATACAGTGTAGAAATCAACAACTCGCGATATGTTGAAATTGAATTACCTGGTACGGACAGCGATAACGATTGCGTTCCCGACTGGTGGGAAGAAAAATGGGGATATGATCCATTTACATGGAACAATCATAAACATCTTGATCAAGATGGAGATGGGCTGAACAATATAGAGGAATGTTTTACAGATCAATGGAACTCAAGTCCGTTCCATGATGACATCTTCCTTGAGTTTGATTGGGTAAAAGCACAGGACCCCAATGCTCCAAACAAACCGTGCTGTAAGTTTATATCCAAGATGACTTCTGCATTTGAAAAACATAATATTACACTTCATGTAGATAATGGAAATCTTGAAGGTGGTGAAGAAATCCCATCTATCTCAAATTTCTCATTTGCAGATTTGCGTGATCTATACTGGAACTATTTTTTACATAACGATTTGAATAATCCAAGAAAAGGAATTTTTCATTACTGTTTGGTATGTGATTATGGCCCTGGTCCGGGATTTGCTTTTGTCGGATGGGACCATCTTGATTCATTCGATATCTCTGCACAAATGCTACAAAACAATCAGCCATTCTTTAGTAGAGAGCGGTTAATAATTGGCGGTTCCATTCATGAATTAGGTCATACTCTGGGTCTTTTTGTTGATGACCATGGCGGAAACGATAACAAAGTTGCAACATGGCCTTTCACACTGCAATGGTGGAAATATCAGAATTATAAAAGCTGTATGAACTATCGTTATACATACAAAATAATTGATTATTCAGACGGAACACATGGACATGGTGATTTTGATGACTGGGGTGAATTAGATTTTTCATTTTTCAAAAACACACATTTTGAGTGGCCTAAGATCTAGTCTTCTTTCCATTTTGTGAGGAGAATACCTACCATAAAAAACACAGTCGCAAAAACGAAAACGAAAGCTGAGAAAAATAGTGTTTTATCAATATCTGCATAAATCATTGCATTTCTCATTGCTTCATTAACATAATACAAAGGTAAGACTCGAGCAATTGATTGCATGAAATCAGGCATACTCTCAAGTGGGAAAAAGGTTCCAGCAAGAAACATCATTGGAAATGTGATTGCCCCACCAGCCATATCCGCGGTTTCTTGTTCTTTTACAAACCGGCCAATAATCATTCCAATACCTGAAAAAAGAAAACTTGTTGCAATTACCAATAGGAAGAAAAATATGTTAATTTTAATACTGATGCCCCATACAAGAATTCCAACTAATAGAATCACTAATGTAGATACAAATGAAAGAAACAGCATGAATAACATTTTTGATAAAATCCATTCTGCCCGGGTTATTGGCATCGTTAATAGTTTTCTTAAAATCCCATCCTTTCGATATTTAGTATTACGTTCAATACTTCCATAGATACATGATGTCATAATAGTAAAACCAATCATACCTGGTAAAAAGAAATCAATGTAATCAAAATCTTCACCAACAGAACTTTCTTCATTTATACCAATGACACTTTCCCCACCAACAATGTTCATATTTAATTGATAAATCACACTAGCGATAATACTTCTGAGAATAGATGTTGTAGTTTGATCCGATGGATCAACATAAAGTGTGAGATTAAAAGGAAGATTTGTATCATCAAATTCAATAGTGGGATCATATTGTGATTCAATATATTCGACCATAGTGTCGTTAAAACCTTTAGGAATTACAAGTGCAACAGGTTTATCTTCATCATGCATAAACTCAGTAACATTTTTTCCGGATTCAAGTTCTACAACACTTACACAGGAAATATTATTAAGATTTGCGACAAATTCCTCCGAAATTGTTGTTTTATCTAAATCCTGAACAACAATATCAAATTCAGCTTCATTCCCACCAGAAAAAATTGCTCCAAAAATCAAAATAAGAAGGACAGGAAATAAAACAGTCCAGAAAACAGTACCAGGACTGCGCAACCATGTTTTAATATTTGCATGCAAATCATGGAGTATAAATCTAAAATTCATTATTTCGCCCCCGAAAGTCTAGCACCAGTAATCTTAAGAAAAATTTCTTCTAAGTTTGAACGGCGGATATCAATATTTTCATAATCAATACATTCATGTTTTAATATTGATAAAATGTTAAGTACACGTTCTTTTAACTCAATTTTGATTGCAACATCACCATTTCCTTCAGTGCGGGCATCAAAACCATTTTCTTTTAAAACATCCACTGCATTTTTAGAACTGCAATTTTTAATTCGTAATATACTTTCTTCCCCGTGCTTATTAATTAATTCATCAAGAGTGCCTTCAGCAATAATTTTACCCTTATGAATAATTGCTATATGATCCGCCAAATACTCCGCTTCTTCCATATAATGAGTGGTTAAAAACACTGTTTTTCCCCGATTTCGTAAGCCTGCGATAACTTCCCAGACTTCACGTCTTGCTTTTGGATCAAGACCTGTTGTTGGTTCATCAAGAAAAACAATATCGGGGTCGTTTACAAGAGAAATTGCAACACCGACTCGTTGTTTGAGCCCGCCTGAAAGATCCTTGTAATATTTTTTTTCCTCATCTTTAAGATCCATAGCATCTATAATACTGTTAATATCTGCTGTTTTTTTGTAAAGCTTTGAAAAATACACGAGTGTTTCTTTCACAGTAAGTTTTTCAAATGAATGAAATTCCTGCGGAAGAACACCGATTTTTTCTTTCACTTCATTAAAGGAAGTTTTGATGTCTTTGCTGAAAATCTTGATGTTACCAGAGGTAGGCTGACGTACTGATTCTATCATTTCAACCGTTGTTGTTTTTCCAGCACCGTTGGGTCCTAAAAATGCAAATACTTTTCCCATTTGAACTGTAAATGAGATATCGTCAACGGCTACAAGGTCACCATATACTTTTGTTAGATTTGTAGCTTCTATCGCAGCATTTTGGGTTGAGACTAACTTTTCAAACGTAACCTTCCCTTCAGTGCCGCACCCTGTGCAGACGATTTTAACAACATCACCAGGACTACCAGAACAGGATAATATCTTGCGGCAATTTGGGCATTGAACAGTCTTTTGAATCATGATAGTCTGCCTTTTAAATAATCCAGACCATATAAAGGAGCGTATTTATGTTTTGAGGCTTCAACAACTCTCTCTAAATACTACGTCAAATTTTACATCTTTTTAGTTTCTACCATATGGCGAGAGGTTATTCCATTAAAAAGGACGTTCATGGACATCATAATCTTTATTAGCAAAAGTAAATTATTGGAATCATATCTTGATCTTAAAGACACGGGTAAATTTAAGTGAGGAAAGTGAGTTGAATATGGAGTTGGATTTTATACAGAAGTTAGTAAAACCGGCTGGAACAAAGATTGTTTTATTAGTAATGGATGGTCTAGGAGGCATTCCAAGAGAATCAGATGGTCTTACGGAACTTGAAGCTGCAAATACGCCAAATTTGGATATGCTAGCGAAAAAAGGCATATGTGGTTTACAACAACCTGTAGGGCCCGGGATTACACCTGGAAGTGGCCCTGGGCATCTTGGAGTATTTGGGTATAACCCAGTAAAATATCAAGTAGGGCGTGGAGTACTTGCTGCGCTGGGCATAGGTTTTGACCTGCAGTCAGATGATATAGCAGCCCGTGGAAATTTTTGTACAATTGATGAAAATGGAAATATTATGGATCGTCGTGCAGGGCGCATTTCCACTGAAGAAAACCAGGAACTTTGCAGCCTACTTAGAAATATTAAAATACCGGGTGTCGAGATTTTTGTTGAAACTGTAAAAGAACACAGATTCCTTATTGTATTGAGAGGAGAGAAACTATCAGGTGATCTAACCGATACTGATCCTCAGGAAGTAGGGAGGAAACCTTTGCAACCCAAGGGTTTAACTACGGAATCTGAAAAAACAGTAAAACTGATTGAACAGTTTTTAGAACAAACTAGAAATATTCTTGCAGATCATCATCCTGCAAACATGGTGCTTCTGCGTGGTTTTTCAGAAAAACCTAACTGGCCAACATACGAAGAGGTTTTTGGCATTAAAAGTGCTGCGATTGCAGCATACCCTATGTATAGAGGCGTGGCAAAATTAATAGGCATGAATGTGCTTGAAACAGGAGCAACAATAGAAGAAGAGTTTAGTACGCTAGAAGATAATTGGAATGATAGCGATTTCTTTTATCTGCATGTCAAAAAGACTGACAGCGCTGGAGAAGATGGTGACTTTGATAGAAAGGTATCAATAATTGAAAAAACAGATAAAGAAATACCACGACTCCTAGATTTAAATCCTGATGTAATAATTGTGACAGGCGATCATTCTACGCCGTCACTTATGAAAGCCCATAGTTGGCATCCGGTACCTGCACTACTTTACTCTAAAAATTGCCGACCTGATAAAGTTGATTCTTTTGGAGAACGTGCCTGTATAACTGGAGGACTTGGCCCCAGATTTCCTGCTGTAGATCTGATTCCGTTAGCTTTAGCCAACGCCAAGCGTATAGAGAAATTCGGAGCCTAAGCAAAATATGAATTAAACTTCGTAAAGAGGATAATATTTGTCCTTTAGATATCCAATAAACACCTTGGAATTTAACCCCTCACCACATGTATTTTTAATTATTTCATCAGCAGTCATCAAGCGACCATATTTATGAATATGCTCTCTAAGCCATGCAAGAATGCTTGTGAAATCGCCCTGTTCAATTTCCTCCGTTATGCCAGGTTTTTCCTCTGAGATTTGTTTGAAAAGTTGAGACGCATAGATTGTACCTAGGGCATATGTTGGGAAATATCCAAAGCTACCGCCACTCCAGTGCATATCCTGCAACACACCTTCTCTGTCATTTTTTGGAGTTACTCCTAGCATCTTATCCATTTTTTCGTTCCAAAATCCTGGCAATTCGGATACGTTTATTTCTCCATCGATGAGAGCTAATTCAAGCTCAAACCGCAATATGACGTGTAAGCAATATGTTAGTTCATCTGCCTCAACTCGGATTAGGGATGGTCTCACCTGATTCACGCATCTGTACCATGCGTCCAAATCTACATCCTTAAACTGTTCTTGAGAGGTTTTTTCAAATACAGGATAGAAATACTTCCAAAAGTGTTTATTACGAGCAATCATGTTTTCCCAGAAACGAGATTGAGATTCGTGCAATCCCAAAGAAGGAGAATCCGATATCACTGTATCTTTAAAATCACCCTGCGGAAGTCCTAATTCATATAATGCATGACCTCCTTCATGAACTGTAGAAAAAAACGAAAAAAGTGGGTTTTCATGTTCAAAATTTGTTGTTATTCTAACATCATCGTTTCCCATGGAGGTGGTAAAGGGATGAGTTGAAACATCAACTCTCGACCTCTCTTTGGGAAGGTTCATTTTCTTAATGACCAGATTACATATCTCCCTTTGTTTTTCAACATCAAATTTCTTATTGAAATTTTGCTGTTTATTGTAGATATTACTTGAGGTAATTTTCTCTAGAATCTCGATAAGTTGAGGCTTGAGGTAGTCAAACTCTCTCTTTAATTTTTCAACAGTCATTCCTTCTTCATAATCATCAAGAAGACTATTGTATTCAGGACCTGGTAGATTGATAAATCCGCAGTACTCCTTTTCGAGTTCTACAATTTTTTCCAGATGCGGAGCAAATAAAGGAAACTTACTTTTTTCTCTTGCCGCTTGCCATGCAGTATAAGCAAGTGTTGTCGTTTTAGACACTTTTTCTACAAAGTCAGAGGGAACCTTCCGTGATTTTTCTATATCCTGTTCCAGTCTTAAAACAACATCTCTATCTTTCTTCTCTAACTTTTCTAGATTACCCGGACTTGCCAGTTTTCTCACATGATTCCACAGCGTATCGGAGGTAAATTTTTCATGAGACAGTCGAGATATGAGCGATATTTGATCCGATCGTTCCACTGCCCCTTGCACGGGCATATACGTCATCTGATCCCATCCAAGAAGTGCTGCTATTCCTCCAAATTTTGAAAGTTCCTTCTGTTCTTTGTATATAAAGTCAAGCGATTCTTTCATACGTTTCCTCCTACTATGCCTCAATTTCTATACCAACAGGGCAATGATCAGATCCCATAACGTCCTGCATAATAAATGCTTTTTTAAGATGTGGTGAAAATTCTTTATTTACGAAAAAGTAATCTATCCTCCAACCAACATTTCTTTCACGAGATCGGGTCTTTAAATCCCACCAAGAATATTGATTTGATTCTTTGTTGAAATGTCTGAAGGTATCAACATATCCGTGATCAACAAACGTGTCCATCCATGCACGTTCGATGGGAAGAAAACCTGATCGACTCTCATTTGCTTTGGGATGCGTAAGATCAATTTCTTTATGTGCCGTGTTGAAATCACCACATACAACAATGTTTTTTCCTTCTGCCTTTAGGTTATCAGCGTAGCCGAGAAAAGTATCATAAAAATTAAGTTTATAATCAAGTCGCTCATCATTCTTTTTCCCATTTGGAAAGTAAATATTAAAGAGAATAAATGAAGGATATTCAGTAATCAACATTCTCCCTTCCTTGTCAAATTTTTCAATACCAACTCCCTTTTTTATTTCAAGTGGCCTTTCCTTAGTAAAAGTAGCAACTCCGCTGTACCCTTTTCTTTCTGCAGAATTCAAAAAAACATGATAACCCGGCGCATTCCTTAGGTGTGGCGGCACCTGTTCAGATAATGCTTTTATTTCTTGAAGGCATAAAATATCTGGTGACTCTTTCTTTAGCCAATCAAACAGCCCTTTTCGATCGGCCGCTCTTACGCCATTTACATTCCAAGAAATGAGTTTCATACTGAGATGTAAATACTAACTATAGTAATAAGATTAATTCCTTTATTGTAAAAGCTTCAACCCTAAAATATATAATAGGGACGTTTCCTTTCGTATTTTTTCCTAGTAAATATTATCAATGGAAAAATGACAGAGGGAGAACATGGAAAAAAAGAAATATGATGACTCAAAGGTTACCGATAGTTTAGGTAAAATAAAACACAAAATTGTTGTATTAAGCGGCAAGGGTGGCGTAGGGAAAAGTACCG
>Ga0222683_1000069_pt1 | contig 49120 bp, 51 predicted proteins | sample AntAcemetage1073_FD_179841 | JGI IMG/M metagenome (GOLD analysis project Ga0222683, IMG submission 179841) | Saline water microbial communities from Ace Lake, Antarctica - #1073 | ecosystem: Environmental > Aquatic > Non-marine Saline and Alkaline > Saline | place: Antarctica: Ace Lake... | reverse complement strand
CGTCCGTTTCAAAAAACCAACTATTGCTGTAGTGACTGATAACCAGGGTATCCTGGGGCTAGGTGACCAGGGCGTTGGTGGGATTGGTATTCCAATTGGAAAACTTGCCTTATATGTTCTTGGAGTAGGGATACGCCCATGGGAAACCCTCCCAGTAACATTAGATGTTGGAACAGATAATCCAGAGGATTTAGAAGATCCATACTATTTAGGATATAAGTCCGGTCGATTGACAGGAACTGAATATGAAGCATTTATCGATAAATTCATCGCTGAGATAAGAAAAAAATTTCCAAATATTCTTATTCAATGGGAGGATTTTAGTCGGCAAAATGCCTTTACTATTCTCGATAAATACAAGTATAAAATATTAAGTTTTAATGATGATATTCAGGGAACAGGTTCGATGGTCCTTGCTGGGATACTCAACGCATTAAAATGTTCTGGTGAGGCACTCAGAGAGCAGCGATTTGTTATCTACGGAGCCGGTGCGGGAGGTATCGGGATAGCCCGACGGATCGCTGCATGCCTCGAGTCAAAATGTAAACTATCTAAGAGCACTTCACATAGTCGCATTGCCATCCTAGATAGCAAAGGACTCATTACAGAAGAAAAAAAGGTAGATACTTATAAACAGCCGTTTTCCATGAAAAGACAAGTCTACAATGGTTGGGATGTAGCAGATGCAGCTCGCATCTCGCTCTATGAAGCGGTAAGAAACTTTCATCCATCAGTTCTCATTGGGACATCTGGGCAGTACGGTCATTTTACTAAGAAAATACTTAAGACAATGGCAAAACAAACAGACCGGCCAATCATATTTCCACTATCAAATCCCACGTCTAATTCAGAAGCCACGCCTTTGGAAATCTTTAAAGCCACTGATGGAAAAGCCCTCGTTGCAACTGGTTCACCATTTGAACCTTTTCACTATGATGGAAAAAACAATGTGATTGGTCAGGGGAATAATTTCTTCATATTCCCTGGAGTTGGACTTGGCGCAATTCTTAGTCGTGGTAACTATATTAGTGATAAGGTATTTACCGATGCGGCTTATGTACTTTCTGATCTTACCCCAAGAGAGCTTATTAGCAAGGGTACCGTATATCCCTCATTTGCAAATATTAGAGAGATAAGTGCACAGATTGCTTTTATAACCATCAATCATATCTCCAAAGAACAGGGGACACGCGAACTTAGTCTTGAGGATATTAAATCAAAAATGTGGATACCCAAATATTGCCCAATAAAAAAGATGTAATATACTTCTTCATATTCGATACTCTAAGGTTGATTATGAAGAATATATACTGAATACTTTGCGACGTTATAGACTTGACATGACACTAGAGAGGGGTGACATATCTCTCTGGTTTCAACACTTGTCCTCCCGAGTTTACAGAATCTAGGGGCAAAATGTTGGATGCCACCTATACAAATTTTAGCCCTTAGATTTCACTAGATGAAAGAGTTAAAATCACGGGAGAAACGAAAATTGTTTTATATTTATCAAAATAAACGTAATATTTAAACATTCAAATTAACTTATGTATTTGATGAAAGAAGTTGATGTTTTCAAGGCTCTTGCAGATCCTACAAGGTTAAAAATTCTTGAGTGTGTAAGAGAAGGTGAGAAGTGTATTTGCGAAATTATTCCTTTAACAGGTAAGTCTCAGCCTAATGTTTCTCAGCATTTGAAAGTTTTAAAAAATGCCGGTATTGTTAATGAACGTAAGGATGGGACTAAGAGTATGATAAAAGCTTCCAATGATAAGATTTATAGTGTTATTGAGTTGGTAAAGATTTTTTCTAGAAACTTAAAAGTATAGTAATATTTAAATATTTGAATATACTTATACTTGTTGATGAATGAGCCTGACATCTTTAAGGCATTGGGTAATTCAACAAGACTTAGAATTCTTGATTCAGTGAAAAACAAAAAAAAAATGCATTTGTGAAATCATTCCAATTACTGATAAATCTCAACCTAATGTTTCACATCATATAAAAATTCTTAAAAACGCAGGTTTAATCTCTGAACATAGGGTTGGAACAAATATTTTAATTGAAGTTTCTAATAAAAATATTTTTGAAATTATTAAGATGGTGAAGAGGATGAAGAATGAGTCCAATTGATATAATTATTGCAGGATTTCAAATGCTTATGGAATATCTTTCTGTACATGTTCTTACATGTCTTGTTCCAGCTTTTTTTATTGCTGGTGCTATTGCGGTTTTTATTTCAAAACAGGGCGTTTTAAAGTATTTTGGTGTTCATACTAAAAAATATATTTCTTATTCTGTCGCATCTGTTTCCGGGGCAATCCTTGCTGTATGCAGTTGTACGGTTCTTCCGTTGTTTACTGGTATTTATAAACGTGGTGCTGGCATTGGCCCTGCATCGGCTTTTCTTTTCTCAGGTCCTGCAGTTAATGTTCTTGCAATTGTTCTGACTGCTCAGATTCTTGGTTATGGTATTGGTCTTGCGCGGGCGGTTGCTGCAGTTCTTATGGCTGTGGTTATTGGTTTGTTAATGGCATTTATTTTTAGAAAAGAAGAATCTGAAAAAAAGAATGATAACAGCATGTTTTCAGGTCAAACAGATGACGAGAAAAGTAGTCGTCCTCTTTGGATTTCACTTTTGTTTTTTGTATCACTTGTGTTAATCCTTGTTATTGGTGCTGCAAGTAGTAGTTATATTCCTTGGGTTCTAAAACTTGCTATTGTTTATATTTTAACACTAGTTGTTTCAGGGATTCTCATTTTTTATTATACTCGTGATGAAGTTAAAGAATGGGGTAGAGAAACCTGGGGTCTTACTAAGAAGATCTTTCCAATACTTCTTGTTGGTGTTTTTATTGTTGGTATAATTGGTGGTGTTGCCGCGTATTTCATCCCCAGTGCTGACCCAAGTAATGCTGTTGGTATTGCTGTTGCACCGTATATTGGTGGGAATAATATTTTTTCATGTTTCTTTGCATCTGTTATCGGTGCTATTTTGTATATGCCTACTCTTTTAGAGGTTGCTATTGTTGGTAATCTTTTTGGGTATAGTACTGGTTTGATGGGCGGTGGTCCTGCTCTTGCATTGCTACTTGCTGGTCCATCGTTGAGTCTTCCTAATATGGTTGTTATTACGAAGGTTATGGGTATGAAAAAAGCTTTTGTATATTTTGCTTTGGTAATTGTTATAGCTACACTTGTAGGATTTATTTATGGGATGATTGCAGGTTGAAATGATTATGAAAAAAGTATTGTTTGTATGTGTGGAAAATGCATGCCGTAGTCAGATGACTAAATGATTTTTCAATAGTATCGTGGATAATGCTGTGGCTGGTAGTGCTGGAACCCAACCTACAGAAAAGGTTGATCCTGTTGCGGTGCAGGTTATGAAAGAAAAAGATGTTGATATTAGTAATTTTGTTCCTAAAATGCTTATGTTTTCTATGAATAACGAGTTTGATTTTATTGTTACTATGGGTTGCATCAATGGTTGCCCCGTTACTCCTAAAAATAAGACTATTGAATGGGAAATTATGGATCCTAAAGGGAAAACAATTCAACAGTATGGAAAAATTAGAGATCAAATAGAAAAGCATGTTAATAAATTGATTAAGGAGATGATTGAAAAATGAAAATCAAGATTTTAGGCACAGGTTGTCCTAAGTGTAAAGCAACTGAGAAAATTGTTAGAATGGTAGTAGAGGAACTAGGAAAAGATGTAGAAATTGTAAAAGTTGAAGATTTGCAGGAGATTATGAATCGTGATGTGATGATGACTCCGGCTGTCTTTATAAATGGCGAAGCAAAAGTTGTAGGACGTACCCCAAGTCCCGAGGATATGAAGAAATTACTTAAAAAATAGGTGGGTAACTGTGGGGAGAGAAAAGTGTCTTTGCGAACCTACAGAAATATTAATTTTTCCTTGTTCAGGTGGTTCAAATGTTGGACAAGTTGCTAACGAAGCAGCTAAAATAATTTATAAAATTAAAAAATAATAAGCATCAATTAATGTTAGTTGGAATTATTTTTTCTCAAAAAGTAGATTGACCAAATATAGAGTTTAACCCTACATTTGCCCCGTTATTTTTTTCCGCATCAGCCATTCATTGTTTCCGATTGGTTGACAGTCAAAACCATCATTACAAAGGACTTTATTTATCGCAAGAACAATGATTTTCCTTCCAACATCCTTAATTCCTGTGCATCTCATAAAGGAATAAGACTAACAACATCTAAAAGTTCTGATGAAAACCATATCGACTATTTTGTCTTTCAGACTCCTGTTAACTATTTATATTGGAAGCAGGATTGGATTTGGATCATAAAAACGATATTTTTTACCCATCCATTTTCCACCAGGAAATGAATGTGTTTTCTCCTGATATACTTGCTGATTTATGTTGGTTATTCTGCTAAAAAATATGGGTTTAATCCCTGGACAGGCTCATCAATAAAGTATTTATCCATATTTACTAATAACTGGTAACCTATGGTAATCAAAATTTTAATTACTGGTGGCACATTTGATAAAGAGTATATGGAGTTAACCGGCGAATTGATTTTTAAAAATACGCATGTGCACGAAATGTTGAAACTAGGGAGATGTGGAGTTGAAGTAAAGATAAGAACTTTGATGATGATCGATAGCTTAGAAATGACTGAATATCACAGAAATATTATATTGGAAAAGTGTCGAAATGCTAAGGAGGAAAAAATAATAATCACTCATGGTACTGATTCAATTACAGAAACTGCAAGATTTTTAGTTGAAAATGTAAAAGATAAAACTATAGTCTTAACAGGTGCCATGATACCATATGCTTTCGGGAGTTCTGACGGTTTGTTTAATTTAGGTAGTGCGTTAGCTTTTGTTCAGTCCCTTCCACATGGAGTTTATATTGTCATGAATGGCAAATATTTTAATTGGGATAATGTTAGAAAAAATAAAGTAACAGGCAAGTTTGAAGAAACAAGGTAAATGCAATTTTTGCTGAATTGTTCCAGATCAAACAGTGTAACTGGATAACTATCATCACGTAAAGTGAAAATTACTGTATCGATTCGCTTTCCTTACAAGAGAAGTAGCGGCAGTGGCATAATGATGTAGAGAGGTGGCAAATCCCTATTTTTATGAATTGAGTATTTTATTTACTTCTTTATCATCAACATCTGTTATGTAAGGGATGCCACTGATGTCCGCTGATTCTTTCGTCAACGCAGCTATGTCATCTCGTGAGATGTATTCCAATGAGAATTTACGACATCCTGCCATAATCTGTCTTAGTCCCTGGTTAAGCCGTTCCATGTATGTGTAAACACCCATTGCGCCAGTTGGAACTTTTTCAAAGTTTTTCCCAAGTTTTCTTTTAAGATCTGGTGCAGTAACAAATATCTCCTCCTTTGTATCTCCAAATCTCTGTACATATACTGGAACCATGTTCTCATCGATTTTTTTGCCAATTGTTTTACCAACCATGGCCGCTGCAAGGGGTGCCCTTGCCATTCCGATAAGTTTGAAGTATGGTGCTCCAAGTGCCAGACCTTTTAACATCTGATCCTCAAATGAAAAGCCACCAGCTATGGCGATATCTGGAACGTATTCTCCTTTTTTGGCAAGCTTATCAACGTATTTATACAGCAATGAATGTAGTTCTACTTCTGGCACTCCCCATTCATTCATCATTCTCCATGGGCTCATACCTGTTCCACCACCTGCGGCATCAACTGTTAAAAGATCGATTTTTGCCTTGGATGCATATTTTAATGCCTGAGCTAGTGCTACTGGACGGTATGCACCTGTTTTTAGGAAGACATGTTTTGCGCCAAGATCTCTGAGTTCCTTCACTCTTTTCAAGAAAGCATCTTCTGTTACCATGCCAACTCGAGAATGTCTTTCGAATTCTTTGAAGTTACCTTTTTCAAATGCTTTAATGATGCCTGGGTCAGTTGGATCAGGAAGGACAATGTATCCTCGTTTTTTCAAAAGCTGCGCTTTCTTAAGATCCTTGATCTTGACTTCACCGCCAATATTTTTTGCTCCTTGTCCCCATTTAAGTTCAACAGCATCAACATCAAGTTCAGAGATTGCATATTCATGGACGCCTAACATTGTATCCTCTACATTTGCTTGTACAATTATAGCACCATATCCATCTTGCTGCCATTTTTTATAGAGGTTAACTCGCCATTCAAGTTCAGGTGAATGTTTGATTTTCCCCTTTACAATTTCAGATTCTTGGTCCATCCCGCATACGTTTTCTCCGATTGTAAGTGGAATACCTGCAAGTGCTGCACCTATTGCAAGACCCTCCCAGTTATTTTTTGCAATGCTAGTTGAACCAAGCCCAGGAATTATCGAAGGCATCCTTAGTTTGATTTTCTTTTCTCTTCCAATCGTTGTCTCAAGACTTACATTGGAAAATATTGCTTTGTTGCTATCAGCCTCTATTCCTTGCGCACCTACAACTCCTCCGAGTATTGTGAAATGGGAAAGATCCACGGGGTAGTTTTTTTCACTAGCCGATGTGATTATTCCAAATGGTTGCGGATAGATAATTTCATGCCCTCGGTAAGCAGATTTGCCTATCTCGCACATTCCAACGCAACCATCAACACATGTTGCACACATTCCACTAAGCGCGCTAATTGCCCCTTCTGTTCTATTTTTACTCAGCGTAGCTGCAGACGCATTTATCTTTGTTAATGCCATATTTTTTACCTCCAAATCATTTCTATTTTCCTTTTTTTTCTTTAATTTTCTTTCTTCCTAATTCTTTATAACACCATCCACATGTTTCTAAAAAACACATTTTGTCATCCTCGTCCTCCAGGCAAACTGGTTCAATATTGGCGCAAGCACCACATACATCGCCTGGGGGGTCAGGGCCTTGACAGCGTAATTCACAGGCAGGGCAAATATACATACATGCACCGCATGTCCTGCAAACATCAGATTTAATATCAAAAGGAGTTGTTATCTTCCTATCTTTTCCTCTGTTGACAAAGCCTATTGCTTTTGCATCCATCTGTTCAGCACACATGCGAACGCAAAGCCCACAAAGAATACAATCGTTATGCTCTACTTTGAATCTCACTTGTCTTACTTCCATTGCTGCGGCAAGATCTTGAATTGTTTTTGATGATGGGCACATTGCAAGTAACAGTTCGACCAACATTTTTCTTGATTCCACAACTCGCTTAGAATTTGTTCGCACAGACAGTCCTTCCTCAGCAGGATATGTGCATGACGAAACGAGTTTTGCATTAGCTCCTTTGCCTATTTCTACAATACATAGGCGGCATGCGCCGTAGTCTGTTAACCCGTCATGGTGGCATAATGTAGGGATAGGTATGCCATAAAATTGGGCGACATCCAGTATGGATGATCCTTCTTCTACTTGGACATCAAGACCATCTATTGTCAGATTGATCATATGGGCACCTCCTTGGCTTTTTTCTCCTGTTCCATTTTTTCTTGCAATTCTATTTCAAGGTCACATCGCAGGCAACGCTTTGCCTCCTTCATTGCCATACTCTTTGAGTAACATAATTCAACTTCATCGAAATTGCCTTTTCTTTTGTCGCTAGATAATGCAGAGGGTTTTTGCATCTTATATTTTACCGGTTCCGCCTCGGGGTCGAAAAACGTATCAACTTTCTTATGTTCCCGCCATGAATATGTTCTTGTTCTATCTTTTGTAAGATATTGGTCTATGTTTACCGCTGCACGTTCTCCTGATGCTATTGCATTAATTACAGTAGCAGGGCCTGATACGACATCTCCACCTGAAAAAACGCCAGGTATGCTTGTTACCCCGTTTTTATCACAACTTACGGTTCCATCAGGCTTCGTTTCAACATCAAGCCCAGTAAAAAGTTCAGTAACGTCAGAAAATTCCCCTATTGCAGGTATTATGATATCAACATCTAAATAGAAATTACTGTTTTTGATGGGAATCGGTTTTTGCCTTCCATTTTTATCGAATTCTCCCGGCTCCATTTTTATACATTCAATACTTTTTACTTTTCCTTTTTCTCCAAATATTTTTTCTGGTGCAGTTAAGTACTGTAGTTTCACTCCTTCGCGCTCCGCTGCTTTAATTTCCTCTTCATATGCAGGCATTTCTCGTCGAGTTCTCCGATAAAGAATAGTCACATCCTTTGCACCCATTCGAAGTATTGTCCTAGCAGCATCAATTGCAGAATTTCCTCCACCAATAACAACAGCCTTCTTTCCAACAGGAGATGCCATAGGTTTGTCCAGGCTAATATCAGCAAGTAAATCTACTGCCTGGAAAACATTTTCAAGATTTTCTCCTGGAATCCCCAGGTGCCGATCTCCATACATTCCGACTGCAACAAAAAACGCTTCATATCCTTGCGACCACAGCTGGGATATAGTAATATCTCTACCAACCTGTGTATTCAATTTTATATCTACTCCTAGTTTCTTAATATTGTTAATTTCGCGTTGTAAAATACGATTCGGTAAACGATATTCAGGTATTGCTACTGCCATCATCCCACCAGCAACAGGTAACTTTTCGAAGACTGTTGGTTTATATCCTAAACGAGCTAGGAAATAGGCACAACTCAGTCCAGCGGGGCCAGCCCCTATGACTGCAACTTTGAATGGCATCTCTCCCATTGAAACCTTAATTTCTGGGTATTCAATGTTATTTTCCTCATAATCTCCAATGAATCTCTTCAACGACCTAATGGCAACAGACTCATCAATCTGATTTCTTCTGCACTTAGACTGGCATTGGTGATCACATATACGCCCACACACGGATGGGAATGGGTTGGTGTCTAATGCTAGTTCCAATGCTTCTTTAAATCTGCCTTCTCCAATCAATGAAATGTATCCTGGAACATTCATGCCAGCAGGACAGGCATTTTGGCAGGGGGAGATATATAGGTCACGGCAAACGCCAGCAGGACATTTCCTATCTCTAATATGTGTTTCATATTCCTCCCGGAAATATTTTAAAGTTGATAAAACAGGGTTGGCCGCAGTCTGGCCAAGGCCACACATTGAAGTATCTTTTACTACATTTGCAAGCTCTTCTAGAAGCTCTAAATCCCCTTCTTTTCCCTGCCCCTTAGTAATATCTGTAACAATCTCTGCCATCCGTTTGATACCTTCACGGCAAGATAGGCATTTTCCACAAGATTCATCCTGAAGAAACTCTAGGAAATATTTGGCAACATCTACCATACAGGTATCTTCATCCATGACTACCATGCCGCCAGAACCCATGATGGATCCTACTTCTTTGAGTTTTTCATAGTCGACAGGAGTATCAAGAAGATCCTTTGGTATACAACCGCCAGAAGGTCCTCCTGTTTGAACAGCTTTAAATGATTTTCCTTCAGGAATTCCCCCACCTATGCCATAGATCATATCTTTTAGAGTGATTCCCATTGGGACTTCTACTAGGCCTGTATTGTTTATTTTCCCTACAAGTGAAAATATCTTGGTTCCCTTACTGTTTTCAGTACCAATACTAGAATACCACGTTGCACCTTTTGAGATAATTATTGGAATGTTTGCCCATGTTTCAACATTATTTATGTTTGTAGGCCGGTTCCATAACCCTTTTTGTGCGGGAAATGGTGGACGTTGTCTTGGTTCACCTTTTTTTCCTTCAATGGATGCTATGAGCGCTGTTTCTTCCCCACATACAAACGCTCCAGCGCCTCGGACAATTTTTATATCAAAATCAAAATGAGAACCCAGAATATTTTTGCCAAGAAGTCCGTATTGTCTTGCTTGTTCTATTGCATTTTTTATTGTTTTTACAGCAATGGGATACTCGTCCCTTATATAAACAAATCCTTCGTTGGCACCTATTGCATATGCTCCTATGATCATTCCTTCAAGTATGCTGTGAGGATTTCCTTCAAGCAAGCTCCTGTCCATGTATGCTCCAGGATCCCCCTCATCTGCATTACAGATGATATATTTCGTATCGCCTTTTGCCTTTCTACAAAAATCCCATTTAAATCCAGTGGGGAAACCTGCGCCTCCTCGCCCTCTCAGTCCAGATTTTTTAACCTCATCAATGATCTTATCAGGATGCATGCCGCATAGGGCTTTTCCTGCTGATTCGTATCCTCCAATTGAAAAGTAATCCTCTATTTTGTATGGATCTATTAGTCCATTCTTGCCAAAAACAATACGGTGTTGACCTTTATAGAACTGCACATCCTTTTCATATGTGCTCCTCTTACCGCTGAGCGGATCAACATAAAGTAAACGATCTATAATCTTACCAGCAAGGACTGTTTCTGAAAGGATTTCCTTAATGTCCTGAGGCTGTACTTTTTGATAAAAAATCCCCTTCGGATGAATAACAACAATGGGGCCTCTTTCACAAAAGCCATGGCAACCAGTAACTTTAATTTCTACCTTATTCTCAATCTCTCCTTTTTTAATCTCCCGTTTAAACGTATCAATTACTTTTTTGCAACCAGATGCATGGCAGCCAGTACCACCACAGACAGTTATCAGCTGCTTCCCCGTCTTTGCTTTTTTAATGATGTTTTCTTTGATTCGCCTAAGATCTGCAAGATTTTTTATTTTCATTGTTATCCCTTAAAAAACGTTGAATATACGTTGTAAAAAGCCTTCAATTCACCATCTAAATCCTCAAATTCAAGGAAATGCTTCTTACATCCTTTACGTGAACATATCTGAATTCTACCTCCTTCTGCAAGATTCATTAATGCCATTTGAGAGTTGCATTTATCACATCTCCTAGTACTCATCAAACTGGCATTACACCACGGGCAAAAGAGCGATGGAGCGTCTCCTTCAGATATTAAATCAGGAATCTCTGAATTATAGCTTTCGTAGAGGGAACTCAGATACAACTCCCCTTTTCTACCTTTAAATTCAAATAGTATGCGTGTGGCAGGGCATCCATCAATAGTGTGAGTTTCATCCAGCAAACTGTGTTTGCAATGGGGACATTCTACATTAAGTTGGATCATAACAATTCATCCCTATTTTTTATTCGAATATTTTTTAAGAGTAGGGGCAACTTTTTTTGCATTCATCTGTCCATAGTACTTTCCATCTACTACCATCAAAGGTCCTAAAGCGCATGCACCGAGACATCTTACAGTTTCAAGAGTGAAGTTTTTATCTGGTGTGGTTTCATCCACTCCAATGTTCAGATGATTTTCTACCTCTTGCAAAACTTTTGGTCCTCCACGAACATGGCACGCCGTACCGGAACACACAGTTATAATGTGCTTGCCTCTAGGCTTTAGATGAAAGGATTTGTAAAAGGTAGTCAGGCCATAAACATCAATCAAGGGGACATTCAATTTTTCAGAAACGTGTTTTAATATTTCGGAGGGAAGCCAACGATTTACCGCTTGAATGTCCTGTAATATTGGGATTAAAGACGATTTTTTATAATCGTATTTACTTAATATTTCATCAATATCTGACTTTTTCACTAAGATCCCCCTTAGTTTTTAGATGGGGAAATCGTCAGAACCTTTTAATATCTTACGATATGGTGAATGCTAAAGTTGTTCATAGTTGCGGGTTAAAGAACTAACGATCGCTCATTTCTCGGAAAGATAAATTCTTCGGAGATTGCCTGTTCATTTTGATGAATTGTACTGCAAGCCACCTCAAAGCTTTAATAGGGGATATTGATACGGGCATCACTAACATATTTAGGAGGTATATAATGGAAAAGAACGTTGAAGCTTTTATGGAAAAGGTTATTGAAAAAAATCCCGGCGAAAAAGAGTTTCACCAGGCGGTCCGAGAAGTAGTAGAAAGTGTAATGCCATTCATTGAGAAAAATCCTAAGTATAAAAAAGCAAAAATCCTTGAAAGAATGGTAGAACCAGAAAGAACCATCATGTTCCGCGTCCCATGGGTGGATGATACTGGCGAAATCCAGGTAAATCGTGGCTACCGTGTTGGGTTCAACAGTGCAATTGGCCCATATAAAGGCGGGATTCGTTTCCATCCAAGTGTAACTCTCAGTATCCTTAAATTCCTAGGTTTTGAACAGACGTTTAAAAACAGTCTTACAACTCTTCCGATGGGCGGAGGAAAAGGCGGCTCTGATTTTAATGCACGAGGAAAATCCGATGGAGAAATCATGAGATTCTGCCAATCATTTATGTCTGAGCTTTTCCGTCATATTGGACCAAACACAGATGTTCCTGCTGGGGACATTGGTGTTGGTGGCAGAGAAATTGGTTATTTGTTTGGTATGTATAAAAAGTTAAGAAACGAATTTACAGGTGTTCTTACTGGCAAAGGGCGTAACTGGGGTGGAAGTTTAATCCGTCCTGAAGCAACTGGTTTTGGTGCTGTTTATTTCGTTCAGGAGATGTTAAAAATCAAAGGCGAAGATTTCAAAGACAAAATTGTAGCCATTTCTGGTTTTGGTAATGTTGCATGGGGTGTTGCAACAAAGATTAATGAATTGGGTGGAAAAGTTGTTACTTTGTCAGGTCCTGATGGATATATCTACGACAAGGATGGAGTCAAAGGCGAAAAAATTGAATATATGCTTGAGATGCGTTCTTCTAACAATGACCGAGTAGAAGATTACGCCAAGAAATACGACGTTCCGTTCTATGCAGGTAAGAAACCCTGGGAAGTTAAATGTAATATCGCTATGCCATGTGCAATTCAAAACGAACTAGGTGGCAATGACGCAAAAATCCTTATCAAAAATGATTGTAAGTTAATTGCAGAGGTTTCTAATATGGGTTGTACGCCTGAAGCAGCTAAACTTGCTACTGAAAAAATGATGTTTGCTCCTGGTAAAGCAGTTAACGCCGGTGGTGTCGCCGTTTCCGGTCTGGAAATGTCCCAAAATAGTATGAGATATAGCTGGACATCTGAAGAAGTCGATGCAAGGCTACATCAAATCATGAAAGACATCCACGAAGCATGCGTTAAACACGGGCACATTTCAGATGATAAGGTTGATTACATAAAAGGAGCCAATATTGCCGGATTTGTAAAAGTCGCCGATGCAATGCTAGATCAAGGGGTAGTTTAAAACAAACCCTCTCTTTTCCTTTTTCCAATTTTCATAAAGCATAATGCTCAGTATCAATAAAGAATTTTGTGTGATAAATAGTCATATATGTAACTTCATTAATTCACTTTCATTGACATTCAAATCATCATAAACAAATAACTAAATAACAAACAAAGGATTTGAAAATGGAAGAGGAAAAATGTATAAAGAACATCACGAATTTGAAGAGCCTGATGATAGGACAATAATTTGGCGATATGTAGATTTCACAAAGTTCATATCTTACTTGGATAAAAATGCATTATTTTTTGTTCGAAGCGATAAATTATTTGACAGATATGAAGGGAAATATACCGAGGTAGATGTAAAACTATGGAAGGAAATATTAAAATCTAAGATAAAAATGAAACAAACAGAAATATACGATGAGTTTAGAAAGATTGTTAACTTAAGTAGTTGGCATATGAATGAAAATGAATCAGCGGCCATGTGGGAAATATGCCTCCAAAGTAATGAAGGTGTTGCTATACAATCAACCTTTAAACGATTGAAAGATAGTTTTACTCCTCATAAAGAAGACGAGATTCATATCGGTAAAGTGAAATACATTGATTATAAAAAGGACAGCATACCTAAAGGAAATATATTCAATCCATTTCTGTATAAACGCAAAGCCTTCGTGCATGAAAGAGAGCTGAGAGCAGTTATTGTGAAGTTTGCCCCACCAGAGGAAACAATGGGAAAGCATATTTTGTATGTTGATCCAAAATGGTTTGGAATCCATGTTAAGACGGATTTAAATGTCTTAATCGACAAAATAGTTGTTTCTCCAAATGTTCCAGATTGGTTTATAGACTTAGTCAAATCTGTTGTAAAAAAATATGAACTAAATAAAAAGGTAGAACCATCTGAATTATCTAAAGGTCCGCCATATTAAGATTATTTTTTATTGTGCAGTTTAACGATTAGCACAGTTTATTGTGCAAAGCCTCAATAAAGACAAAATTATTATCTTAGGGTGTGCTATTTCATATACAAAATCGCAAGCGAGAGATATACCATGGAAATAGAAGATTATGAAGAAACTTACGAACTCCGAAGACAAATTTATCACACTCTTATGCCCTTTAGAGTTAGAGAGATTCTTCTCGTTTCAAGTTTATATGATGCATTTATCATTGAAGAGGAAGGTCTTATTTCTGAATTAATTATTGGGGAGTATCAGCATCTGCTTCTAAGCTCTTCGCCTCGTATTACTCGTGTTTCTTCAGGCGAAAAAGCATTGTCAAAACTGAAGGGCCGTAAATATGATTTGGTTATTACCATGTCAAAAAACATAGGCATGGATCCATTTGATTTCGGTAAAAAAATTAAGAAAGCACGTCCAAATTTACCTGTAGTTCTTTTAGCAATCGATAGTGCTGATGTGAATCTTATTGAGCAAAAAGATGATGAAAGAAGTATCGACAAATCATTTTTCTGGACAGGTGATCCAACTCTATTTCTTGCAATTATAAAATTTGTTGAGGACAACAGAAACGCATCAAGTGACACCATCAATGGAAACGTGCGCATAATCATCATGATTGAGGATTCCATCCATCATTATTCCCTGATTCTTCCACTCATTTTAACTGAAGTTGTTAAACAAACACAACGAATTATTTCCGAAGATCTTAACGAAATGCAAAGACTCTTAACCCAGAAAGCTCGACCAAAAATACTTCTTGCTGAGACATTTGAAGAGGGGATGGCGTTATATGCACAATACAAAGAATACGTTCTTGGTATTATTTCAGATGTTAATTTCAAACATAATGGAAAACTAGGCCCAAATGCTGGCTATGACTTCGTTCAATACGTTAGAAAGGAAGACAAGTACATGCCCATTCTTCTACAATCCTCAATACCAGAAAATAGAGAAAAAGCCGAGTCAATAGACGCTCATTTTTTGGATAAAAATTCGCCCACCATATTGGAAGATTTTCAGAGTTTCCTTTTAAGATATCTTGGATTTGGAGATTTCATTTTTTTATTACCAAAAGATGGGAAACAGTTAAAAAAGTTGAGACAAAGCAAAGGATTAGAAGACGTTCACGTTCAAACAACTAATATTGCTCGTGCTTCTGATATGAGGGAATTCCAACAAGCTCTTCAAGAAATACCTCTTGAATCCTTACAGTTTCATATTAGTAGAAACCATTTCTCCAACTGGTTGATGGCTCGTTGTGAGTTTAAACTTGCAATGAAACTACGTCCATTGAAAGCATCTGATTTTACAGATTTGAATGAGGTGAGAATGTACCTTGTGAATATGTTTGATGAAAGTCGTAGGGAGAGACAACGGGGAGCTATTGCCGATTTTTCCCGACAAAATTTCGAAGTGGATTCTTCTTTTACAAGACTCAGGGGGGATTCTCTTGGTGGAAAGGGACGTGGAATTGCATTTATGAGAGCGCTCTTGGCAAGATACAACCTTGAAGAAAAGTATAAAGACGTAAAGATAACAATTCCGAATACGGTTGTAATTGGGACATTAGAATTCGATCGGTTCATCTCAGATAATAATTTAATTAGAATTTTAGACGAAAAAGATATTACTGATGGCGAAATAGTAGAAGCATTCCTCCAAGGCAAGATTTGTGACGAATTGAAAAAAGATCTTAATAAAATATTGCAACATTTTAAATTGCCGCTGGCTATTAGATCCTCAAGCCTTCTGGAAGATTCTCAAAATTATCCTTTTGCGGGTTTGTATTCAACATATATGCTTCCTAATAATCATGGGGATGATGCGGTTAGGTTGGGGCAATTATGTCGAGCAATAAAACTTGTTTACGCATCGGTTTTTTTCAAGGACGCCCGAATTTATATTGAATCAACTGCTACAAAGACTGAAGAAGAAAAAATGGCTGTGCTAATTCAAGAAATGGTAGGTAAAGATTATGGAGGTCGCTTTTATCCAACGTTTTCAGGTGTTGCTCAATCCTATAATTTCTATCCAGTTTCGCATCAATCTGCAGAAGACGGTATTGTAAGTGTTGCGGTAGGCCTTGGCAAATCTGTCGTTGGAGGTGAGAAGGTCCTTAGGTTTTCTCCAAGATATCCTGAAATTATGCCCGAATTTTCAACACCATCAGATGTTCTTGAAAATTCACAGAAAACGCTCTATGTTTTGGACACATCAAAGAAAAACTTCAAATTATCGGGAGAAGACGATGTCACTCTGAAAAAACTGAAAATGGACAACATCAAGAAAGATGGCACGCTTAATTTCATTGCCAGTACATATGACCGAATCGATGGAGTTATTAGGGATGGGTTATCAGATGAATGTCCACCTCTTATTACTTTTTCAGGAATTTTAAAATATGATGTTTTTCCACTTGCATCTATCCTAAAAGATATTCTGGACATTGGTAGAAGGGGAATGGGGTGTGCTGTGGAAGTAGAGTTTGCAGTATTACTTGATAAAGAAAACAAAGAACCTCCCACATTTACCCTTCTTCAAATACGGCCATTTGTAATTTCACATGAATTTAGTGAGATTATTTGGGATGAAAATATCGATCCCAAAAATATTTTCATTCAATCTAGTAAAGCTTTGGGAAATGAATCGGTGGATAATATTCAAGATATCGTTTATGTTCCTCATGAGGGCTTTGATTCATCCAAAACAGTTGAAATTGCAGAAGAAGTTGGTAGAATTAACGAAAGTTTGGTAAAAACATCAACGCCCTATATTTTGATTGGTCCTGGGAGGTGGGGTACCCAGGATAGATGGCTAGGTATGCCGGTTAGATGGGGGCAAATATCTGGTGTAAAAGTCATGGTTGAAACAGCACTTGAAGATTTTAACATCCGACCCTCACAAGGTACGCATTTCTTCCAGAACATAATTTCTAGGGGAGTTGGATATATCAATATGCCTTTCGATTCAAAAGATTGCTCAATAGATTGGAAATGGTTAAAAAAGCAGAAAATTAAAAAAGAATTGAAATTTGTTAAACACGTTCACTTGTCTGCACCATTAACAATCAAAATTGATGGTAGATCTGGACGCGCTATGATCCTAAAATCCAAGACAACACACGTTTAGGCCGTAATTACAGTAGAAGAACTCGAGGCACTTCAGCACTTGTTGATCTTGAAGATATTATGCGGGAAAGAAGGCAAATCCATCAGTTACGTAAAAGGAGCAAACATTGCAGGATTTGTTAAGGTTGCTGGCTCAATGCTAGATCAAGGCGTTGTCTAAGCAAGAATAAAGAGGAAGTTAAAAATCAATTTCTACTTTTTCTTTCTTTATTCCTACCTGGGTTTAATGCCCCAGGAACTCTTCTCCGATTGGAATAGCAGATTTTAGGTGATTCTATTTACTTGAAAATATGGTATTTCCCCATATGATTGTTATCATCATAAACTATTAAAATAACCCCCAAATACAGGCTAACAGAAGAAAAGGTATGGCGTGTTCAAATGTATCCAATAATAGAAAAAAAGGTAATGTCAGAAACAGTTAAATTGATGAAGATTAAAGCACCGCTAGTGGCGAATAAGGCACAGGCCGGTCAATTTATCATTCTTAGAATAGATGAAAAAGGGGAGAGGATACCTCTCACTATAGCAGATTCCAACGAAAAGGAAGGTACTGTCACTCTCATTTTCATGGAGGTTGGCAAAACAACAAAGCAGCTTGGAACTCTTAACGTTGGAGATGCAATTGAAAATTTTGCTGGCCCGCTTGGTAAACCTTCTGAAATAAAGAATTATGGTACTGTTGTATGCATTGGCGGGGGAGTAGGAATAGCTCCGTTATACCCCATTGTTAAAGCTTTGAAGAAAACGGGAAATCATGTTGTTTCCATACTTGGAGCTCGAAACGAAAAACTGCTTTTACTGGAAGACGAGATAGAATCTTTTAGTGACGAGTTTTATATTGCAACCGATGACGGATCGAAAGGACATAAAGGTTTTGTTAGCGATGTTTTACAGAAGCAGATAGATGAAAAAGAAAAAATCGACATGACCATGGCAATTGGCCCAGTGATCATGATGAAGGTCGTGGCAAATTTAACTAAAAAATATGGCATTAAAACGCTTGTAAGCTTAAACCCGATCATGGTGGACGGCACAGGAATGTGTGGAGGATGTAGGGTTTCAGTAGGAGGAGAAACAAAATTTGCATGTGTTGATGGTCCAGAGTTTGATGGGCACGAAGTAGATTTTGATAACCTAATGCTTAGAAATAGAAGATTTGTCAAGGAAGAAGAACATGCGTGTAAAAGAGCAGGTGTGATGTGATATGGCTATAAGAAAAACAAAACATGAGATGCCCGAACAAGAGCCAAAAGAACGAATTAAAAACTTCAAAGAAGTCCCATATGGGTATGATGCGAAAACGGCAATAGATGAAGCAAAACGATGTCTGCAATGTAAAGACAAACCATGTATGCAAGGATGCCCTGTTGAAATTGACATACCTGGATTTATTAAATGTATCGCTGAGGGTGATTTTGATAAGGCAGCAGAGGTCATTAAGGCAAAGAATAGCCTTCCTGCTGTTTCAGGTAGAGTATGTCCATATGAAGAGCAATGCGAAGGGAGGTGTACACTCAAAAAGATTGGAGAGCCTGTAGCCATTGGACGTTTGGAACGATTTATTGCTGATTACGAACGTGAGAAAGGGGTAAAAAATCCAAAGAAGGTAAAATCTACTGGTAAAAAAGCAGCTGTGATAGGTGCAGGGCCAGCAGGACTTACATGCGCAGGCGATTTAGCTAAAATGGGACACGATGTTACGGTTTTTGAAGCATTTCACGCTCCAGGTGGGGTTCTTATGTACGGAATACCCGAGTTCCGTCTTCCAAAGGAAATTGTCAAAGCTGAAGTAGAATATATCAAAAAACTAGGCGTAACAATAAAGTATGATGTTGTAGTCGGAAAAACAATTACAACAGAGGAATTACTTGATGAATATGATGCTGTATTTGTAGGAACAGGTGCAGGTCTTCCACGTTTTCTTAACATCCCTGGTGAAAATTTTGATGGGATATATTCTGCAAATGAATTTCTCACCCGTGTTAATATGATGAAAGCGTATAAATTCCCAGAATATGACACTCCAGTTAAAATTGGTGATGTTGTAGCTGCATTTGGTGCGGGTAATGTTGCTATGGATTCAGCAAGAACTGCACTTCGACTCGGTGCAAAAAAATCCTATATAATATACCGCAGATCTGATGTTGAAATGCCGGCACGGAATGAGGAAATCGAGCATGCGAAAGAGGAAGGAGTCATTTTTAAACTTTTGACCAACCCAACAAAATTCGTAGGAAACGACAAAGGACTACTAACCCAAGTGGAGTGTATCAAAATGAAACTTGGTGAGCCGGATGATTCTGGCAGAAGAAGACCAATTCCTATACCTGGTTCAGAAGAGGTGATAGATATTGATACCGCAATTATTGCAATTGGGCAGAGTCCAAACCCATTGATACCACGGACTATGAAGGGGCTTACGGTGGAAAGACGGGGGAATATCAAAACAGATGAAGACGGACAAACAAACATTCCTGGTTTATTTGCTGGTGGCGACATTGCTACAGGTGCGGCAACAGTGATTCTTGCCATGGGTGCTGGTAAGCGTGCTGCAAGAGCAATGGATAAATATATAAAATCTAAGAAATAGAAAATATTGGCACATAAAAAGACTAAGAATGCAATAATGATTGTTATTTCTCAGTTTTTTGAAAAAAACAAAAATAGGCAAGATATAAATTAAGGAAATTAATGCAGAAAAATATGATTGGATTTACATATCATAACGATTACAACAAATATGACCTTGGCGTAGATCATCCGTTAGTGGGGGATAAACCAAGAAAGACTAAAGAGTTTCTTGAAAAAAAAGGTATACTGGATGATGTTAAATTATTTACGCCAGAAAAGGCAACTAGAAAAGATCTTCTAAGGGTGCATAGTGAAAGTTATGTAGCTAAAGTAAGGGAACTAAGCAAGAAAGGTGGCATGCTTGCCTTTGATACACCTGCTCCAGTTGGTATCTATAATTATGCAAGTCGTGCAACTGGAGGAACGATTCTCGGAGGTAAAAAATTATTCGAAGAATTTAGCTGCATGATTAATCCCCTTGCAGGTTTTCATCATGCTAGTAAAAATTTTTCATCAGGTTTTTGCTTCTTTAATGATATTGCAATTGTAATAGAATACCTAAGAGAAAAATATAGGCTACAGCGATTTTTAATAATTGATTTGGATGTCCATCATGCTAATGGAACACAGGAAGTTTATTATGATGATCCAACGGTATTAAATATCTCGTTTCATCAAGATGGCCGAACTTTGTATCCTGGTACAGGAGCTATTGATAAAATTGGCAAAGGGCGTGGGGAAGGATATACAGTAAATCTACCTTTGCCGCCAGAAACGGGGAGCAATAGTTACATAAATGCGTTTAATGAAATCATTCCTTCACTTGCCAATCAATTCAATCCAGAAATTATAATCTATCAATCTGGCGTGGATACCCATCATTCGGATCCTTTAGCAGATTTAAACCTGACATATCAGACATACCATTACCTTGCAAAGGAGATAAAGAATCTATCAAATGCAACCTGTAAAAAATTGCTTGTTCTTATGGGTGGAGGGTATAATAGTTCATCAAGTGTAATGTCATATTACAACATTATGTGTGGTCTTCTAGATATGGCGGATTACATAAAAGAAAAGGAAATCCTGGACTGTAGAATCGACGAAGTGGAAAGTTTGATTTTTGAACTTAAAAAACTGCTTGGAACCCATTGGAAACTGTAATTAAAAAATGTTGGCAATAAGCTTTATTAGCATCTTATAGATATGAGCTCACAATCCCGTTATTGTGTGGGGGAAAAACATGAGTGCCGGAAATCTTGATAAAGTTTTTAAGCCAAAAAGTATCGCAGTAATTGGGGCTAGTAATACAGTTGGATCTGCAGGGTATAGAATTTTTAGAAACCTCATCGGTTCAGGATATGAGGGTGTGGTATTTCCTGTTAATCCAAAACGAGAAAGCATTCAAGGTGTGCAAGCATATTCTTCCATTGATAAATTACCAAAGGTTGTAGATCTTGCTATCGTTGCAACACCTGCAGAAATGGTTGCCGATATTGTAGAGCGATGTGGAAAAAATGGCATTAAGGGAATTTTAATTATTTCAGCAGGGTTTAAAGAGATAGGTGAGGCGGGAAAAATCTTAGAGAAAAAACTCATGCAGATCAAGGAGAAATATGATTTAAGGATTGTTGGGCCGAACTGTGTTGGTTTCACTCTTCCCTATTTAAATCTTAATGCCACCTTTGCTGGTTCCATACCTGCAAAGGGCAATATAGCGCTATTTTCACAAAGCGGAGCAGTATGCGGTGCGATACTCGATTGGGCGGCTTCAGCGAAAGTAGGGTTCAGTTCATTTGTATCTGTCGGATCAATGCTTGATGTTGATTTTGGAGATCTTATTGATTACTTTGGTATGGATATTCATACCCACAGTATTGTTCTTTATGTGGAATCCATAACTGATGCAAGAAAATTCATGAGCGCATCAAGAAGCTTTGCTCGCGCAAAGCCTATTATTGTGATTAAATCTGGAAGATTTAAAGAGGGCGCAAAAGCTGCATCATCCCATACTGGTGCAATGGCAGGTGAAGATTATATATACGATGCCGCTTTCAAAAGAGCAGGGGTGGTGCGAGTAAAAGAGATTGGAGATTTGTTCAACTGTTCGTCGATTCTTGCAAAGCAACCAAGGCCAACAGGACCCAATATTGCGATTATTACCAATGCCGGTGGTCCTGGAGTACTTGCAACAGATTCTATTGTTGAAAAAGGTGGTAAGTTAGCTAAGTTGTCTGATGAAACCATGGAGGAATTAAATGAATTCTTACCTGCTCATTGGAGTAAAGCGAACCCTATTGATATTATTGGAGATGGAGATGAAGAACGTTATGAAAAAACAATTGAAACGTGTCTAAAAGATAAAAACATCGATGGTTTATTGATCATATGTGTCCCTCAAGTTATGGCCAATCCAAAAAAACTTGCTGATAGAATTATTGGGTTATCTAAAAGAGCATCTAAACCAATCTTAACTTCTTTTCCTGGGGATGAAAGTGTTCAATATGCAAGACACTTACTTAATAGGAATAACGTTCCTGCTTACTCAACACCAGAAGAAGCTGTAGAATCCTACATGTATCTTTACCATTACGCACGCAACCTTGAACTTCTGTATGAAACGCCCGAAGAACGGAATGTGGAGTCAACCCAAAAAAATCAAGGCAAAATTAAAAAAATCATTCAAAGAGCAACGAAAGAAGGAAGAACACTTTTGAACGAAGCTGAGGCAAAGGAAATTGTGGAGCTTTATGGAATAAAATCAACGCGTCCTATTGCTGTAAAAACAGATGATGAGGCAGTTAAAATTGCTGAAAAAATTGGTTACCCTGTGGTTATGAAAATTTATTCACCACAGATAACGCATAAAAGTGATGTTGGCGGTGTTGCTCTTAATTTAAACTGCGAAGATGTGGTGAGAACTGCATATAAAACGATGATAAAAACCGTCAAAGAAAATGTACCAGATGCAACAATCAAGGGGGTTACCATTCAAAAAATGATCGAAAGCAAAGGCTCTGAATTTATACTTGGTTCTAAAAAAGATCCTGTATTTGGGCCAATAATCCTTTTTGGTATGGGGGGCATATTTACTGAACTTTTAAAAGATAGAGCTATTGGGTTCCCACCTTTAAATCAAGTTCTTGTGCATAGAATTATTGAACAAACAAAGGCATACAAATTGTTGAAAGGTTTTAGAGGGTTACCGCCGGTTAATATGCAAAAGATTGAAGAAAATATGATCAACTTTTCACATTTGATTGAAGATCATCCTGAAATTCAGGAAATCGATATTAATCCATTGATAGCATCTGGTGATGATGTTCTTGCAGTTGATGCAAGGATTGTAGTTGATGCGGAACCTGAAGACAAGCAACATTTAATTATTAGTAAATATCCAAGCCGCTATGAAAAAAAGGTTATGCTCAATGATGGCAAAGAAGTACTGTTAAGGCCGATAAAACCAGAAGATGAACCTCTATGGCTTGAAATGTTTAAAAGTTTTTCAGAGCAGACTGTTAGGTTTAGGTTTTTTAGAATCATAAAAGATACGCCACATGAAATGCGAACGAGATACTGTAACATTGATTACGATAGAGAAATTGGTATTGTAGCTGAAATAAAAGAAAAAGGCAAACGAAGATTTCTTGGAGTAACAAGAATTATTCTTGAACCTAGAAATAAGGAAGAAGCGGAGTTTGCTCTAGTTGTAAGTGACGAATGGCATAGGCGCGGACTTGGTTCAGAGTTTGTTGATCATACTATAGATATAGCCAGAGATAAGGGCTTGAAGACGCTCCATGGAGTTGTTTTAAAAGACAATGTACCTATGATCTCGTTATGCCGTGAGAAAAATTTTAAAATAACTGATGGAGATCCTGGAGAATATAAAATTGAGTATGACTTATAAATAGCATTTTCCCATTCATTTTCATTTAAAATCTGCTGGATGTGCAGAGCTTCTTTGACATTTTGATGCAATAAGTATATATAGTAGTTCTCATATGAGTAATTATAGGGACGTAAAAATATGCCCGGATATGGACATGGAAGGCAACGTGGAAGATACCGGGGAAGACGGTGGATTGAACGTCTCCCTGAAGCAACGTATTTCAGACCATATGGCCAGTCACAAGCTATCGCAGACACGGTTGTAATTACTGTAGAAGAAATCGAAGCACTTCGACTTGTTGATCTTGAAGACCTTACACAAGAAGAAGCAGCAGCGATGATGGGAGTCTCAAGGAAGACATTGTGGAATGATTTACAACGCGCACGGAAAAAAGCAGTCAATGCATTGGTCAACGGATGTGCAATTCGTATCGAGGGCGGAGATTATGTTCAAAGAGAAGAAAGGAGGTGAAATGAAATATGCCAGGTGGAGATAGAACAGGTCCTGAAGGATATGGTTCAAGAACTGGAAGGAGTCTAGGATATTGTGCAGGTTACAGCAGCCCAGGTTTTACTAAAGGAGTGCCAAGAGGCAGAGGCTTTGGTAGAGGTCGTGGCCAAGGATTTGGACGTGGATTCTGGGGTCGTGGCCAAGGATTTGGACGTGGAGGTTATTACCCTGAATCTGAACCGGTCCCATATTATAGAGCATCGTATCCTGAGCCCAGCAGAGGGGAAGAAAAGCACTATCTTGAAGAAACTATCAAAGGGCTAGAGGGAGAACTAAAGGCCATAAAGGAGAGACTTCAGGAAATCTCTAAAGAAAAAAAGGAATCTCCTTAAAAAAAGTTTAAGAAGGAGAGTCCTTTTCATATCTTTCTTTAACTATTGTAATTAAAATCTAGTAGGAGAAAAATGACAGAGGGAGAACATGGAAAAAAAGAAATATGATGACTCAAAGGTTACCGATAGTTTAGGTAAAATAAAACACAAAATTGTTGTATTAAGCGGCAAGGGTGGCGTAGGGAAAAGTACCGTATCTGCGAATCTTGCACTTTCGCTAGCGGAAAAAGGCTATGAAGTAGGATTACTGGATAGTGATATCCATGGGCCCAGTATTCCAAAAATGCTAGGTCTAGAGGATAGAAAACCAGGATCATCTGAAACAGGCATCGCTCCGATTCTTGCAGTACCGAAATTAAAAGTTATGTCTATGGGATTTCTTATCCCAGATAAAGATGCACCTGTTATCTGGCGTGGACCTCTGAAGATGGGAGCTATCAAACAGCTTTTAGGAGATGTTGACTGGGGAAATCTGGATTATTTAATCATTGATTTACCTCCAGGAACCGGGGACGAACCATTAAGCATAGCACAATTAATCCCAGACAACGATGGTGCAGTTATTGTTACGACTCCTCAAGATGTTGCATTAGTTAGTGTAAGAAAGTCAATTAATTTCGTCAAAAAAATGAACATGCCAGTTATCGGAATCATCGAAAATATGAGTGGATTTAAGTGTCCATATTGTGGTAAGTCTATTGATATCTTCAAAACAGGAGGGGGACTAAAAGCATCAAAGGATTTCAACATCCCGTTCCTTGGTAAAATACCAATAGACCCACAGATTGTGGAAACTGGTGATTCTGGGGAGCCGTTTGTCGTTAAAAATGTGAACTCTGATGCAGCGAAAGCATTTGTAAAGATTGTAGAAAATATCGAGAAAATTGTAAACAAAAAAGAGGTGAAGTAAAATATGCCAGGTGGAGATGGAACAGGGCCCAGTGGCCAAGGACCTATGACTGGTAGGGGTCAAGGTAGAGGTCAAGGCGGTCAAGGTAGGGGCCAAGGTGGCGGTTTTGCCAGTGGCCCTGATGGCGAATGCAGATGTCCAAACTGTGGGCATAGAGAATCACACCAGTTAGGGGTGCCTTGCTATGATAGGAAATGCCCTAAATGTGGTAGTCCTATGACACGAGCTTGAATGCTAATAGTTATTAACAGGAAGTTTATTTGAGGTGATGGGTAGAAAAATATGAAAATTGGAATATCATCAACAGGTGAAAACCTGGATGCAAATGTTGATCAAAGGTTTGGAAGATGTAAATATTTCATTATTGTAGACACGGAATCAATGGAATTCGAAGTGTTATCAAATGGAAGTGCAATGGCTTTTGGCGGCGCTGGGATACAAGCAGCTCAAACAATTGCTAGAACAGGTGCAAAAGTTGTTGTGACTGGAGGTGTGGGGCCTAACGCATTTCGAACCTTATCAGCAGCTGGTATGAAGGTATTTACGGGGGCAAGTGGAACAATAAAAGAATCGGTTGAAAAATACAAAAAAGGGGAACTAAAGGAAACAGAAGCGCCAAGCGTGGGCAGTCACTCTGGAATGAGACGGTAAAAAACAAACAGAAAATTCCAAATAAATCAATCACTGTAGGCGTACCTGCAAAAGTAGTATCAGAAATTTCTTTAGAATATGAAAAACAGTGGGCTAAATACAAGAAAATATACTCAGATCTTGCTAGTAAGAGGTTTCCAAATTCTCTTAAAAAAGTTGATTAAATAGGGGGAAATTTAATGAGAACATATCTTGAATGTATGCCATGTTTTATTAAGCAGTCATTGGAAGCTGCACGTATGGCAACAGATGATGAAGAAGTTCAAACAAAGGTTATAAAAAAGGTTATGGAGCACCTTCAAGACATTTCTTTAACTAGTTCGCCTCCAGAACTTTCTAGAGATGTACATGAAATTATTAGAAGAATTACGAAGTCAAAAGATCCTTATAAAAAAGTAAAAGACCAGTCAAATGAAATGGCACAAAAGGAATACCCTCGTCTTAAAAAATTGGTGGCTGAATCAGATGATTCGCTTTTAATGGCAATAAAATTATCAATTGTTGGAAACGTCATTGACTTTGGAGCAATGAACAGGTTTAACGTTGACGACATGATCGATAACGCGGTCAAACGGGAATTTGATGCAAGCGCATACCCACAGTTTAAAAGTGTATTGGAACAGTCGGAAACAATACTCTTCCTAGCAGATAATACTGGAGAAATATTTTTTGATAAATTATTACTCAAAGAGCTTGTAAAGATACAAAAACAGATAACCTATGTAGTAAAAACAAATCCTATAATTAATGATGCAACAGTAGAAGATGCGAATCTTGCAGGAATTGATAAACTTGCAACAATTATTGATGGTGATTCAGGGCAGAAACAATCTGCACCTGGAATGGTATTGTCTTATGCGTCTAAAGAGTTCTTAGAAATTTTTAAATCCTCAGATATGGTAATCTCTAAAGGTCAAGGGAACTATGAGGGCTTGAGTGATGTTGATCGTGAAGTTTTTTTCTTACTTGTTGTTAAATGTCCTTTGGTTGCACAGGATATCAGTAGTGAAGTTGGTAAACTTATTTTGAAGGTGAAATGATGATTATTTCTGTTGCAAGTGGAAAAGGTGGAACTGGAAAGACAACTGTTGCTACAAATCTTGCTTTAAGTATCGGAAAAGCACAGCTTATCGACTGTGATGTTGAAGAGCCAAATGCAAATATTTTCCTAAAAGCAAAATTAAACGAGCATGAAGATGTTACAGTGGAAATTCCGGAGATAGATAAGGAAAAATGTGACTATTGCGGCAAATGTTCTGAGTTTTGTGCATATAATGCTCTGGCGGTTGTTTCATCAGATGTGCTTGTATTTCCAGAATTGTGTCATTCATGCGGGGGTTGTGAACTTGTTTGTCCACAGAATGCAATTAATTGGAAAAGAAAACCTGTTGGGAAAATCGAACATGGTGTTGTAAATGGGATTGATTTCTTTCACGGTTTGCTGAATGTTGGAGAGATCCAGGCCATTCCAGTGATTAAAGCCTTGAAGAAAAAGATTGATAACAAAAAAAATGTTATCCTTGATGCACCACCCGGCACCTCATGTCCTGTTATTGAAACAATTAATGTTTCAGATTATTGTATATTGGTGACCGAGCCAACTCCATTTGGTCTTCATGATCTAAAACTTGCTGTTGAAGTTGTGAGACATTTGAATATTCCATTTGGCGTTATCATTAACCGTGATGGTATCGGCAATGAAGAAGTTGATTTTTATTGCCAAAATGAAAAAATACCGGTTATTATGAAAATTCCACAGAGTGAAAAAACCGCACGCCTCTATTCAAAAGGTATTGCTTTGGTAAGTGAAGATCATAAGTGGCATGAGCTGTTTGGGTTAGTCTTTAATCGAATACAAGAAGAGGTGAGGAAATGAAACAGCTCACAATAATCAGTGGTAAGGGTGGCACAGGCAAAACCTCTATTGCTGCAGCATTTGCCTCACTTGCAAAGAACGCTGTTTTTGCTGATTGTGATGTTGATGCGGCTGATCTCCATCTTATCCTTAAACCAGAAATCAAAAAGACAATGGGCTTTCATGGACTTAAAATTGCGTCAATAGATAAAGACATGTGCACTAAATGTAAAAAGTGTTATGATCATTGTAAATTTAATGCTATTGATGAAGATATAAATCTTATAAAAGAGTCTTGCGAGGGCTGCGGGGTCTGCGAATATGTCTGCCCTGTTGATGCCATTGCGATGGTTGAAAGAGACTCAGGATTTGCATATATTTCTGACACACGCTTTGGGCCAATGGCTCATGCTATGTTAAAGACTGCTGAGGAAGCTTCAGGAAAACTGGTGACTGTTGTCAGGGAGAATGCTAAAGATATTGCTAAGGATAAAAAGAAAAACCAGATTATTATTGATGGCCCTCCAGGTATTGGATGTCCTGTTATTTCATCTATTTCTGGTGTCGACTTGGTTTTAATTGTAACTGAACCTACACTTTCTGCGATTCATGATTTGGAAAGAATTCTTGGTGTGGCACATCATTTCAATGTACCTGCTGTTGTTTGTGTTAATAAGTATGATATTAATAAGGACAATACAAAAAAAATCGAAAACTATTGTAAAAATCATAATATAGACGTTGTAGGAAAGCTTCCGTATGATCCGATTGTGACTGAATCTATGATTCATGAAAAAAGTGTGATTGAATTTTCAGATGGTGAATTATCTAATAATATCATTCGTATGTGGGGCAAAGTGAAAGAGGTATTGTCAAGATGATAGATGATGATTTTGTGAGTATGGTAAAAGAACTTCAGAAGAAAATCGAATATGAGGAAGAGAAAACGTATTCGCAAACTGTTATCAGAGAATATCAAAATCCTACTAATTTTGGTGTTCTGGGACATCCAGATGCAATTGGGAAAGTTACAGGTTCTTGTAATGATACAATGAAGATCACACTTAGGGTTGGGCATGGAATGGTTAGTGATGCTCGTTTTTGGACTGATGGTTGTGGTGCAACTGTTGCCTGTGGTAGTATGCTTATGAAAATGATAAAAGGAAAAACAATTGAGGAAGTCCAATGTATTTCTGGAGATGACTTACTTAAGGCAGTAGATGGTTTACCTGAAGAACATTTGCATTGCGCTAAGCTTGCTGTTGATACACTTCATTCTACGTTGAAACAATTGGATAAAAAACGTAAAATGTCGGAGATTTGACTACTATTTCACACTAGATAATATAATGGATAAGCAGTCAATTTTGGTAAATAAAATGGTTATGAAACTGGGAATTGAAGATTTAAATAGAAAAATCAAAAATTGCACCAAATGCAGACTCTCCGAAACTAGAATAAATGCTCTTTGTGGTGAGGGGAATCTTAACGCTAAGCTCATGCTTGTTGCCCAGGCGCCTGGAATAAAAGAGGATGAAGAGGGGAGAATGTTTATTGGTCCTTCTGGCAAAGTATTAGACAATTTATTAGAGTTAAGTACTGTGGAAAGAGATGATCTGTATATGACAAACTTGATTAAATGTATGCTTCCCAAGTGTCGCAAGCCTAAACAGGATGAAATTGACATATGCAGTGACTATCTTGACAAGGAGATAGAATTGATTGATCCATCTATATTGGTGCCATTGGGTCACTATGCAACTACATATATTTTTAGTAAATACGGTCTTTCATTACCATCTAAACAAGATTTTTATACAGTTTACGGAACGCTTTTATTGACAGGTGACCGAAAAATTTTACCTTTGCAACATCCTGCAGCAGTTTTGCATAATCCAGACATTAGAAAAGTGTTGGTAAAAAATTATCATAAATTGAAAATACTGTCAAAAAATTGTAAATGGCATCTGTCATGCCCTATGAAAAGATTTTGTGAAGAAGGAAAACTTGATAGAAAATGGATTGAGCTTTATTGTAAAGGGGATTGGGAAAGTTGCATCCGATATCAAATGGAGGAAAATGGAGAGCTGCATTTAGATTGGATGCTCCCGGATGGAACAATTGACGAAAAACTTCTGTCAAAATATACAAACTGATTGCATATTTATTCCTAATAATAAAGATAGGATAATTGGTAGAAATAATGCAGAGAAAAACGTTAACAATCCGATGTAATCAATGTAGTAGAGGTATCGGAAGGACCTGATTTACCCTTGCAAGATGAATCTGTTGAAGTGGTTTTTACTAATTGGAATAAAATGCCTTTCAGCGTTCTGGTCTTAATTCTCCATGCGATTCATCCTGCGAACTAATGTTTGAGGATTTCTTGCTTGGATCTTGGTTAATAGCAATCTAGCATGAACTGTGCTCAATAGCGTTATTTGGACATGCAGAGACACATGCACAGCATTCGATGCATTCTCCAACTTCTTTTGCTATTGCCTTTCCATCAACTACTTCAAATATATCCACCGGGCATGCCGTGACACAGTCTCCAGCACCTGTACATTTGTCATAATCAACTGTTATTTTCATGTCGCCCTCTTCAAAATCCTTTTTCATACTTTTACCTCCTTTTAGTAAAATATAAATCCGCAATCTGCTAGCACTATATTAGAGTTTCCTCACTCTTGTCAACTCCTTTTTTACGGTGGAAACATTGTTGATTAAAAATTATCATGCAGAGTATGGTTATGGGCAGCAGAACTAACAGCATGTGAACTATGGGACTACATGATATCTGATTAATTAGTTTTCGACTAGCAAATCAGATCCAATAAAGGTAGTTTAGATTAATCCCCTCTTATAAATTAGACTTTCTGTTACTTCATTTTGTAACCTGATAAGGGTTAGACAAAGCAGACTAATCACATGCATATCAAATTATTTTTAAATAGCAGATTTTATTTCCTTATTCTAAGTTGAACTTTCTATTTTCTTTACAATCTCTTCAATGCGCTTCATATCCTGTTCTACTATAGTTCCGTTAACTATTGCATCCGCTCCTGCAGCTATTTTCTCTTTTGCTGTATCTCCGTCTCTAATCCCACCACCAATAATAATTGGAATATCGATATTACTCCGTATTGCTTGTATCATTTCATTTGAGATAGGTCTTTCCGCACCAGAACCAGCATCAAAATAAACGCAACTCATACCACTCATCTCTGCGTATAAAGCATAATCAACTGCTTTTTCAATATCATCAACATGAATCTCATCTAATTCTACACTTCGTTCAATAGTAGTTGGTTCGCTACTGGTACTTACAACAATATATCCTGTAGAAATCGGCTGAATGCCCCATTTCTTTACAAGAAGAGCACCCTTAGCCTGTTCTTCCCCCAGGTATCTATTCCCCTTTGAATTTAACAACATCATAAATAAAATATATTCTGCATTCTTGGAGATAGATTCAGCAGAATTTGGAAACAAAATTACTGGTATTTTAACATTCTTTTTAATGGACTCTATAGTATCGTATGTCAGTTGTCTACTGCTCACTGTCGAGCCTCCAACCATAATTGCATTGGTACCATATTCTTCACATGTCTTTGCTATTTGCCCTGTTTCTCCTGGAGCTTGACTATCTGGATCTATCAATGAAAAATGAATTTTATTATATTTTTGAAGCAACTCATCTATAAGACTCATCCTTCTGCCTCCATATCTTCGCTTACTATCTGCTCTTCTATTCATCCCATCTATCTCCTTTGGGTTTCAAGTTGATGTGCACTATCATATAATACAAGATATTTAAAAGGTTACTAAAAATTTTGCGCTTATAAATCGTCGGATTATAAGAATTAATTTAGAATGAGGCAAATTAGAACTTATTTTTAATTAGCTTTTCAGCACTGTCAAAACAGACGGGTTAACATTATATGTAATGTTTTCAAATTAGAATTCTACCATTATATGAAATTGCATTAAGAGATTGAATTAAGTATGTTGGATGGTTGTCAAATGAATGATAAAAAGTATGTTTTTCGTTGAGAAATTTGAAATCAGATGTAAAAAAAACCAAGTTTTTCTTAATCATCTTCTACAATCCCCTTTTTAATAATCCAACTTTCTATTGCCCCATGATAGTATTTTTGTTTTCTAATGATTACACATCTTTTATCGTTAATAATGTGTGAAAGACCACCATAATGGATGTAGCGGTGATAGTTCATTTTATGTTCTTTAACAGCTAAATTTTCTATTATTTTTACTGCCTGATTTGCAATTTTCCCTTTGGTATTATCTGGTATGCCGTAGTCAGTAGCAATGATCATTCCTTTGTCATGAATTAATCGAAGGGCTTCATTCAAAAATTTTCTACCTTTACTGGGCGTGTTTGGATGTATTGTAAACGATAGAATTGCACAGTCAAAATGTTTGCTGGAGATCCCTATCTTTGCAGTATCACCTAGTATAAAGTTAATATCGGCAGGACATTTCTTGCGTGCGACAGAAAGCATTTCTTTTGAATTGTCCAGCCCCATAACATTATATCCTCTCTTGTGCAGGAGTAGACATTGCGATCCTGTTCCACATCCCAAATCAATTATTGTTCTACATTTGTTTTTGCCAATAATATTCACAATATTATTTTGGATTCCTCTAAGGAATAAACCAAAGGCTGGATCATAGAATCTGGCGAATCTTCCTTCACTCATGGAACACCTAAAGCGTCTTTTCCCTTTTTCAAGAAGATTATAGGTTATTGATGGCAATTTAAGTAATCGGATAATATTGGCTGGCTCTGTAATATTTGTGAATAAGGTGACGCAATGTTATCTCACCTTCTATTCTGTCATCATCTGTTACAACTGCTAGTCTTCTCAGTTTATGTCGAATCATTTTTTGTAATACATCAACAATCTTTTCATCTGATTTGCATGTTATAGGATCTCTTGTCATGACGTCATCTGCTTTTCCTTTTGTTCCATGATAATAATATTTAGGCAGACTGAACACATTATAATATGCTCGTGGTGGCGCAAGTACGTGGAGAACATCATGTCGGGTTATAACCCCTACCAATTCTTTCTTATTTAAGTCGTTGACAACCCATACATGCGATTTTCCATCAAGAATTGATAGAACATGACTTATTGGGGCATCTTTTTTTATCAATGGGAGATCCCATATCTTCTTACTCATAAGTTGCTCTACTTTTAACTCATAAAATTCGTTTATAAGTTTTGGTTGTTCTTTTTTCATTGTTCCAACAGCACCTCTTTTCTACATATAATAATTATCATCTCCCTCTAGCTTCTCCTGACCGTGTAATGGCAAAACGTGCCGATAGCGGTCCAATGATTTCAAATATCACGGTTGTGGCAGCGACAGTTGTCACGATAAGTGTACCCACTTCAGGCAAACCCAATGATGCAAGTTTATGAGATGCCAACAATGCAAGCCCAATCGCAACCCCTGCCTGAGATAATATGCCCAATCCTATATTATCTCGTATCACCGGGTCTGCTTTAGACGCAAGTGCACCAAGATAACTACCACCAATAAGACCAATGCTTCTGCAGATAATATAAACTGTTCCTAAGGCACCTATGGTCAACAGAAGTCCTAAATGTAGATTTATACCTGCCATAATAAAAAACAGGATGTATATTGGGAGACTAATAGATTTTATATGGTCAAACACGGGTCTATTATCCTTTGGATAGACATTAATCACTACCATACCCATTGCCATACATGAAAGTATTAACGATACCTCCAATAGTAATGATAAACCAGCGGTAACAAGAATGGCCGTTAAGGTTACTGCTATTAGTTCTTCTCTCTCAATAAGTCTTCTTAATATAAAAGCAAAAACAGCACCAATACCTGCACCAATTAAGAGAGCACCACCAATATCAACCAACGGAGCGATAACAAGATTAGATGCAGAAAGCACGCCCGATAATATAGCTCCTACAATAGCAATGGAAAAAGCATAGATTAACACAGCAAGACCATCATCAAACCCTACTACTGCCAATATTGCATTTGTAAGTTTTCCTTTTGCTTTATACTCATGAATTACTGCTACAGATCCAGCAGGCGCACTCGCTGGTGCCATCGCAGCAAAAAGAATTGCTAATGGCAAATTATTAGTCAAAAGATAAACACCAAGAAAAACGATTACAAACGCCCCAATAGATTCACCTATAATTATGGCAATAATACTTTTTCCCATCTTCCTCAACAGAGATAGAGTTAACTCTCCACCAATAATGAATGCTACAAAACCAAGAGCAAGATTTGTCATGGTTTCAATTTCAATCGGTGTTAACTGTATGATCCCTAGAACATCAGGCCCTATAATGATGCCCGTAATGATATAACCAACTACCCCAGTTATTTTCATGAGATGGGTTCCTTTACCAATAAGAAAACCAAGCCCAATGGCAATACCTGCTAACAAGAGATAGTTAATCATCTGGGGGACGGGTATTTGCATTCACATACATAAACATTGCACAATTAGAAATTTTTGCAGTCCCTCTGTTCTATTACACAAATGTTGCAACTTATTCTAAATAGAAAAAACGCCTGGTGGCATTTTAGCTAAAAATTCCATGCAATTTACCCTGCAATTTAAAAGTTGGGAATTTCTCGTGTGGGTTAAGTTAAAAATCCTCATTCATAGAGACTATGAGCAATATCTAAAAAATACGGTATAAAAATCTGCCTGGTGGATGAGATTATAGTCTACATGAAAGTTGGCGGGGTTCCTATTGTTATGTAAGTGGTTTTTTCATCGCTAATATTTTTTGCTCGATGTTTTAAGGTCGAAGGATGCCATAATAGATCGCCTTCGCTCAATTTGTAAGTTTTTTCATCTACTGCATATTCCATTTCTCCTTTGAGAACAAGGTGTAACTCTTCACCATCATGTTGATACCATCTCGATTCTGAATGAGGTTCCAATTCAGATATTATAGATTCCATTCGATCTGATTTTACCATCATTCTGTATAATTTCCCTGGTCTCTCCGTTTTGCTTTTTTCCTCACCTTTTTTAATAAATATTACCTGATCATTCATTTTGCAACCATCCAGTATAAGAAATTATGATTTAATAAATATTTCCAAAAAATTTACATGATGTCATTCAAATTCACGAGTAAACTTTTTTAAATCCAATTCATTTAAATACACATTTTGTAATAATGTCTCACATCTATATTTTGTGGGTAGATTTCATGGTGAGGTCATGAAGATTTTGAAAAATAGGTTAAGCAAATCAGATTATCAAAAACTCATGCAGATCGATAATCCGGCAGTACATACTTTTATCGCAAAATATATTGACTTATGCAACCCCAAAAAAGTTTTTGTGTATACTGATTCAGAGGAAGATATCAAACGAACACGAGAGGCAGCAATCAGAAACAAGGAGGAGGGCAAATTGGTTACAGAGGGGCATACCATGCACTTCGATGGATACTATGATCAGGCAAGAGATAAGGAAAAAACAAAGTTTTTGCTGCCTCTAGGAAGTGATCTTGGTCCAGAAATTAATGCTATAGCTCGTGATGATGGGCTGAAGGAAATTCATGACATTATGACCAACATAATGGATGGGCATGAACTACACATTAAGTTTTTCTGCCTAGGCCCAACAAATTCTCCCTTCTCAATTCCCTGTGTTCAACTCACTGATTCTGCCTATGTTGCTCACAGTGAAGACTTACTGTATCGGCAGGGCTATCAAGAATTTCTCAGACAAGGCGCAGATGCCCGCTTTTTTAAGTTTGTTCACTCGCAAGGTGAATTGGAAGAGGCAGGTCTTGGTCTCCTGGTTAGTAAAAATATCGATAAAAGACGGATTTACATTGATATTGAGAGCGACGTTGTGTATAGTGCTAATACGCAATATGGGGGGAACACTATAGGTCTTAAAAAACTCGCTATGCTCCTTGCGATCAACCGTGCCTCTAAGGAGGGTTGGCTAACTGAGCATATGCTGGTGATGGGTGTAAACGGTTCAAAAAATCGTGTTAGTTATTTCACCGGTGCCTTTCCGTCAATGTGTGGAAAAACGTCTACTGCCATGGTAAAAGGGGAAACAATTGTCGGGGATGATATTGCCTATCTCAGAAACATCGATGGAAAAATCCGTGCGGTAAACGTGGAGTTGGGTGTATTCGGCATTATTGAGGGAATTAATCCTGATGATGATCCGATTCAATGGAACGCTATCACAAATCCTGCGGAGATTATTTTCACCAGCCAGCTTGTTACCGCTAGTGGCCACAACTATTGGAATGACAAACCAGGAAAATGTCCAGAGGAAGGTACCAATCATTCTGGCGAATGGCATAAGGGAAAGAAAGACAAAGAAGGAAGGGAGGTCAAGCCATCTCATAAAAACGCTCGTTTTACTTTCAGAATGGATGTTTTAGATAATATTGACACAAAAATTCATGATCCAAATGGTGTGGAAGTGAGTGGGATAATTTACGGTGGCCGTGATTCTGATACTTGGGTTCCCGTAAAAGAGGCTTTTGATTGGGCACATGGCATTATCACATTTGGCGCCTCATTGGAATCTGAAACCACTGCTGCTACTCTTGGAGAAGAAGGTGTCAGGAAGTTCAATCCAATGTCTAATTTGGATTTCCTGTCTCTGCCAATTGGCCAATACATTAAAAACAATCTTGATTTTGGAAATCAAGTCGAAAAACCTCCACACATTTTCGCAGTTAATTATTTCCTCCGCGATAAAAAAGGCGAGTTCCTAAACGAAAAAAACGATAAACGAGTATGGCTTAAGTGGATGGAATTACGCGTGAACAAAGAGGCCGATGCAATAGAAACTCCCACTGGTTTTATTCCTAAATATACGGATCTTAGAAGACTTTTCAAAGAGGTACTTTACAAGGATTATTCTGAGGAGGATTATGTCAAACAATTTACTATACGCATCCCCGAAAACCTTGCTAAGTTAGATAGAATGGAAAAAATATATGTCGATAGAGTCCCGGACACGCCTGAGTAAGTATTTAAGATCTTAGGCGAACAAAGGAAACGCTTGGAGGAAGCCAAAGAAAAATTAGAAGATATTAGGTTGCATCTGGGAGAACTGTAAACCGCCAACAGAAGAAGAAATCAAATTATGGCTGCGAGTTGTCTCATTATGGTATCAAAGAGTTTGTCAATATACAAACTGTTTATATGAAAAATATGGGGAGATAACTCATCTCCATCTATTGAACCAGTGGAATGGTAAGGCTACCTGAAGGCATCACAACAACTCTTGGTTGTTTACCTTTTTCTTTAGTTATTTTAACTGCATCATCTACTGCCGATTGTATGCTATCATATGGCTTCATCAAAGTTTTCTTAACTATTTTATCATCAAGATCGGTAACTGCCCACATTTGGGCCCAACTTCCAATTTGTGCCATCTTTGCAGCTTTATGGTAACCTAGTTTGTATTCTTGATCTAAGAGTTTGAGAACTCCTTGAGGCGTATCTGCCTTTGACAATAGGTCTAAAAATGCCTCTTCTCCTACACCCATTCGACATTTAGATATCAATATGATAATGCCATCTGATTCCAAAGCCAGTTTACCATTATCCAGTGCTTTTTGAGATTGATACAGATCAATGTCCATTGGATAAGGTGCTGCAGTGATAACGATGTTGCCTTTTTTCTTTAGTGGAACACAAAACACCTCGTTTGCATAATCAATGGCCGCATCAAAGGATTTTAGCAGATCGCCAGCTGTAACTACATATATGTTATGTTCTCCTGTTAATACGGTTTGTATCGAAAAGACATTAACGTCCTTTAAAACATTCATTGCATCTATCATATCTTCATGAACTGGGTTGCCTTCAAGGGCAAGAGAACGTGCTTCGTCACTAAGAGCAAGTTTATGATTCATTTCAATGGTTTTATAAGAGGCAACGCCTGGAAGAAAAGATTTTCGTCCGCCTGTATAACCAGCAAAATAATGCGGTTCCACGCTGCCAATGACAAGTACGTTTCTAATCTCTGGAACCATCTTATTTATGTACATCTCAGTTCCATTCTTTGATTTGCCTAAGTATTCCATATCTTCTTTTTTTCGTGCGTCATGCACATATATCTGTTCTTTGAAAGCGTTGTAGAATTCTCCAAATATAAACCTGTATTCTTCGTCAGTGGGGGCTCTGTGAACTCCAGTTGCAATGAGAAATTTAACATTAGAATGGGATGAAAGAACAGGATAAAGAAATTTCAATACCTTTTTAGTAGGAGTGGGGCGTGTCGCGTCATTAACAATCACCAAAAGCTGCTCTGCTTGTGAAGCAAATTGTTCAAACGGTTCTTTACCTATTGGGTTTTTTAATGCCTTTTCTATGATTTTGTTTTCATCCTCAATTTTGACTTTATTGGGAGTTAGTATTTCATAAGATTGAGGTATTTCTACTTTGATTTTTTCTTTTCCATATGGAATGTTAACTTGCATGGGTTCTCCTATAAATCGGCTAGTTAAAAAGTTAACGTAAAGAGACAATCCTAATGATTTATATGGCAAGCATTTATTCTTTCCTCAATGAATAACTTTCAGATAGCCATTGTTGGAGGGGGGGTCATCGGTTCTGCAATTGCTAGGGAATTGTCAAAATATAAACTGAATGTAATTGTTTTTGAAATGGGAAGCGATGTTGCTTCTGGTGCCAGCAAAGCTAATAGTGGTGTTGTTCACAGCGGTATAAATTCGGCTCATGGTTCTCTTAAAGCTCGTTTTTGTGTTGAAGGAAACAAAATGTTTCAGTCTTTAGCCGACGAACTGAGCTTTCCGTTACTATGGATTGGAAAGTTTGTAATAGCAAAAAATGAAGAGGAAAAAAAAGAGCTAAAACGTTTGAAAAATGTTGGTATAAAAAATAAAGTACCAGGATTAGAGATAATCAACGGAGCAGAAGTAAAAAAAAAGGAGCCGAACATTTCTTGTGCTGAGGCATTGTGGGTTCCTACAGCAGGTATTACACTGCCTTATCAGTTTACCATAGCTTTGGCTGAAAATTCTGCAGAAAATGGCATTAAATTTTTACTTGAAACTACGGTCACAGGTATCAAGAGACAGAAAGATCATTTTTTAATAGAGACCAATAAGGGCAACTTCAAATCAGAGATAGTGATAAATGCTGCTGGACTTAATTGTAGAGAAATAGTTGCTATGTTAGAAGAACCAGATTTTAAAGTGTATCCCTGCAGAGGAGAATACCTAGTTTTAGATAAAAATTACAGATCTTTAATAAACTCGATGATATATCCCGTGCCAGTGGAAGAACTGGGCGTATTGGGCGTTCATGTCACTCCAACAATTGAAGGAAACATTCTTCTTGGTCCAAGTGCCGAATTTATCGATGATCCGAATGATAAGAAAACCACAAAAGAAACAATGAAGAGTCTATTTTTGGAGGCAAAAGAAATTATTCCTTCGCTGCCAGATAAAGCGGTGATAAATACCTATTCAGGTATTCGATGTAAACTTGCATCATCTGAGGAAGGAGGATGGGCCGATTATAGAATTGAAGAAAGTAAGAATACGCCTGGTTTGATTAAGCTACTAGGAATAGAATCTCCAGGATTAACTGCAGCCCCTGCAATTGCAAAAGAAGTGGTAAATATTGTTTCCAGATCTATCGAACTAAATCAAAAAGATAATTTTAAATCTAAAAGCAACAAAAGAAAACGATTCTCTGAGATGTCAACTGAAAAACAATCTGCCATGATTAAAAAAGATAAAAGATGGGGCAGAATTGTTTGTAGATGCGAGCATGTTACTGAGGCAGAAGTGATTGAGACACTTTCAAATCCATTAGGGGCACAAACTTTGTCTTCTGTCAAATATCGTTGCAGGGCTGGAATGGGTCGATGCCAGGGCGGTTTTTGTACTCAACACATAGTAAGAATTATGGAAAAACATTTTGGCATAGGTGTCAAAAATATGAAATTAAAATCACCAGATTCTAAACTTTTCTGTGGTAGATCTAGGGGGAAGCAAGGTGATTGAAAAAACTGTGGATGTGGCAGTTATTGGTGGTGGACCTGCAGGACTTGCTGCTGCTGTTTCTGCCAAGAAATCTGGTGCCAAAGATGTTGTAATATTGGAAAGAAACAGTTGGCTTGGCGGTATCCTCCCTCAGTGTATACATGATGGCTTTGGTGTAGAGGAAACAGGAGTATCAATGACCGGTCCCGAATATGCTGAGAAGTATGTTGAAGAGGTAGAAAGACTAGGTATACAAGTATTGAAGGAGACAATGGTTTTGAGTTTTGACAAAAAACGAAAAATTACTGCGGTGAACAAAAAAGGGATGCATAAAATCGATGCAAAAACAATTGTTCTTGCAATGGGCTGTAGGGAAAAAACGAGATGGAATGTAATGATTCCAGGCGACAGGCCAAGTGGTATATATACTGCAGGTGTAGCGCAGGCATTCATAAATCTTTATAACATCATGCCAGGAAAAAACGTATTGATTTTAGGCTCTGGGAATGTTGGTCTTATTATGGCCCGTCGTTTGAAATTAGAAGGTGCAAACGTTTTGGGAGTAGTAGAAATCTTGCCCTACCCAAGTGGTCTTCCAAGAAATGTTGTTCAGTGCCTTGATGACTATGATATACCACTTTTTTTGAGTCATACTGTTACATCTATTGAAGGAAAAGGAAGATTGAAGCAGGTTACTGTTGCACAAGTTGACGAGAAAATGGTTCCAATTTCTGAAACCGAAAAAAGGATAGAGTGCGACACTCTTCTTTTATCTGTGGGCCTCAATCCTGAAAATGAACTAACTAAAGGTGCAGGAATCAAAATTGATGACTTAACTGATGGACCAATTGTGAATCAAGATTTGGAGACAACTATGCCAGGATTATTTGCCTGCGGTAATTGCCTTCAAGTGTATGATGCTGTAGATCTCCTGTCTATAGATGCAAAAAGAGCAGGAAAACGTGCGACTGAGTATATATCTTCTCAAAAAGTTGAAAAAGATATTTGGAAGAAAGCCAAGCAACCAATTGCTCAGATTGTTGCCGGAAGCGGAGTTAGATATGTTGTCCCTCAAAGAATTAGCAAGTGTGGCGAGGTACAATTAACTTTAAGGGCCAAAAAGCCAACCGGGGCATCAAAATTATATGTGAATTCTCAAGATAAAACAATATTTGAAAAAAAATTACGATGGGCAAATCCAGCTAATATGATTAGGGTTAACGTTCCTATAGAAAAAGCAACTTCTATGCAAACGTTGGAGGTGACATTAGATGGCTGTTGAGAAAAAGATTACATGCGTCGTTTGTCCAATTGGATGCGAGATACTGGTGAAAATAGAAGACGGAGAATGCAGAAGTATAAAAGGAAATAAGTGTAAAAGAGGGGAGGAATACGCAATAAATGAAGTGTTCAACCCAAAACGAATGTTAACAACTTCAGTATTGGTGAAAGATGGTGTTTGGCCACTTGTCAGCATAAAAACTTCTGAACCAGTACCAAAGGAAAAATTATTCCATGTTTTACAAGAAGTAAAGAAAACAGCAGTGCAGGCTCCAGTAGATTCTGGACAAATAATACTAAAAAATGCTGCAAATACTGGTATAAATATCGTAGCTACTAAAACAGTACCAAAAGTCAACAAGATTTAAAGGAGAAAACTCTCATTACATTGTTCAATTACTAACTTGGATTATACCCTTCTGAATTTTGGCTGTAAATATCAATGCTTTCTTGCATTAGCTCTGTAAGAAATGTAAGTCTGTCTTCATCGTTATCCAGCCCAAGAGTTCCATAGATTGTGGTATAATATGGTCTAATAATGCCTTTGTCATATCCAAGGGTTATAATGGCAAACATTGGTAGTCCACTGATGTGATCTTTGTCATAGATTGTAACAGATTTTTTCATCCCTTCTGATGTGTGATCAATATTTGTATAGAAGTAGACAATATCTAAATCTTCAAAACCAATTATCTCATAGACTGTATCTTCCTTTCCGAATGTGATATTGAATAACTCTTGCAGTATTGGACGCATAATATCGCACCCGGGACAAGCATCTTCACTATAATGTAAAAATACTACTCCCTTTGTTAAATTCTCTAAGACAAAATCAGGATGTGGTTCGCCGTCTGCTGTTTCAAAAGTAAAATCAGTTTTTGTTTTCGGGTCAAGCTTAAGACAACTTAAACAAAGGACGGAAACAATACCAGAATGTACTTTTTCGTAAACGTCAGTAAATACCAGCATTCCGCCTAATGAACCCGATACGATAATTAAGGCACTTATTTGAAGTACAAGCATCTTTTTCATTTAACCCCTCTCATATTTTATCAGATTTTTTGGACAGGCATTTATACATTTTCCACAAAGAATGCACTCAGGGCTCCTATTCATGTTGGGAACGTCTATACCCATAGGACAAACGTTGGAACACGCATTACAATGTAAGCATTCTTTTTGAAATGTTTCTTCATCTACTCGTGCTACGTGGAGGATACTGATTTTATTAAATGGTGCCAATATCGCACCAATCGGGCAGAAATATCTACACCAACCACGTTCAACGGTGAAGATTAATACAAGAAACAGAATGAATATTATTAGTGCAATCCAAAAGAAGGGGCCTAGTACAAATTTACCTGGATATAAAATCAATGTAGGAATCGTTCCTGTTAGCATGCCCACAGGACAGATGTCTGTAAACATAAAACCTATGAGGGCAGTGCTAAGAATAACAAGTCCAATTAGAACAAAATATTTCATATATCTTAAGTAATGCTCAATTGGATGTTGCCCTATTTTTTTAATTAAAGGATATTTTTTTAACCTTCTTGCAATTTTTCCGGTACCTCTCTGCAGTAAACCTATAGGGCATGCCCATCCACATATTGCTCTACCTGATGTTACTCCAAAAAAGCCAAGAATTAAGATTGGAAAAAGAAGTAATCTCCATTTAAGACTGCCCTGATACACGCTTTGTTCAATAGCACGCAGGGGGCATGCAGATGTTGCGGCAGGGCAGGAATTGCAGTAAAAGAACGGGTAGCAAAAACCTGTTTTGAAACCAAGGGCTCCCAGGTTTGCTGAAAAAAAGATAAGAATTTGAGAGAGAAGTCGCTTGAGTTGCAGTTTCATTGTTTATCGTTTTCGGATATGTAGAATAAGCGATATAAACATTACCGAAAGTAATAGTCCAATGAATTCAAATCCGGGAGTATCTGTGTCTTTATTTCCGTTGCCGCCGTTAGAATCTGAGGATGTTGTGTCAAGATCAACACCAGTCATATCGCCTTCAGGATACCATGACCAGCTGTTACCGCTAAAAACCCCTAGCTGATAATGCATGTCAATGGCGTTTTTGTGTTTTAGAGTAATTGTTATTTTGTATGTATCATCACTTGTTTTAGTCATTGTTTCATTAAACTTATCGATGTAACATACATATCCCCTGTCTGGTTCATTACCACATTCTTCAACACGAATTACTACTTTTTCAATGCTCTCATTTTCTGAGAAAGTTGCTGTGAATGTAACGTTTTCTTGTGGTTTTGGGTGTTTTGGGTCAATTTCAACCGAAGGAGTTGCTGCAGCATTAGTAACTGCTAACTTAACATATCCTCCAAATGCTTCCCGTACATCATTTTCTGTTTCATATCCATACGCAGCATCGACATCAATGGATAAAATTACTATGTCATCTTCTTTTTCTAACTTTACATTATGAAGCTCAGGCATTTGTGTTTTGCAAGGTGGGCATCGGACGGCCATAATATCCAGTATAACTACCTTTCCCTGATGTTCAGATAATTTAAAAGTTTCCCCATTGAATGTTTCTAATGTGAAATCAGGTGCTGGACCGAGCGTATCACCTGGATTTTGTGCTTGTTGAATTAAATCAAGAAGTTCGTTTTCATAATGTACACCTGCCCTTTTATGGATAATGTCTCCGTTGATATCAATGATGACAAGAGTGGGTATGTACCCCGTACTGTATTCTTCGTAGCTTCCAACGTGGGCACTGCTGGTATCCAGTGCAAATAACCATTTTCCAGGTTGTAATGATTGGTTTCCTGATGGTTCATTGTCCTGCGATGTTAATGCAAGTATGCTTCCAGCGGCTATAATAAGAATTGCCAGCAAAAGCAATCCATATTTTAGATTGGTTTTTTTTAAAGTATTTTTACTTTTTGTTTTTTCATTCGATCTTTTTCTGGCCATTTATATCCTCCAATTAAATGTTGATTAATTGTTTCAAACTTTTTTATAGGTGTGGGTTTAGTTTTGCCATTAGCATCTCTTTAGGCATTGCTCCAATAATTCTGTCAACTAATTCTCCGTTTTTAAACACAAGCAGAGAGGGTATACTCATGATACCAAACTTTGTTGCAGTTGCTTGATTTTCATCAACATTAAGTTTTCCAAATACAATCTTTCCTTGCATTTCCTTGGCGAGTTCTTCAACTATTGGATGTATCATTCGACATGGGCCGCACCAGGGTGCCCAACAGTCAATAACAACCATTTGATATTTCCTAACATTTTCATCAAAAACCGCGTCTGTAATGTTTATTGGTGTGTTTGGCATTTCTCCGCCCATATTATTTCCTCCGTTCATGTATCTACTCCTTAATTGCTCGAGCTTCCTTCTTTTTAATTCCGCCAATTCCTTATCCATTGTATCCACATTATGGTTATTCTGTTATATAACGTTTGTGCAAAAAATATGCACAACCATTATATACCTCTAGGCTGATACATGAAATGACAATGAAGTTCATTAATTCTTCTGAAGATATGTGCTGTGATGATGTCCTAAGTTGTGTATTTGATTTCAACGATCTAGATTTAGATGTATACAAGAAATTAAAAGAAGTGGGGGAGTCAAGAGCAGATGATTTAGCACAAAAACTCAATAAAGAGAGAAGCACAGTCTATAGATCTTTGCAAAAATTAACATCGTGTGGCTTATGCATAAAAAAAACAAACAAAATAGCAACAGGTGGGTATTATCATACTTATTCACGCATTGATATAAAACTTGCGAAAAAGAAGGTAGAATCTTGCATAGATGATTGGTACCGGTCTATGAAAGAAGCGATCAAGATGTTTGACACTTAGTTTTATGTTTTTTCTTATTTAGGGGTCGTAATAGCTTTTCAAAATCGAACGTTTTATATATGTCTTGTCATATGCTTAACTAAAATCTAGGAGAGATGGAAATGAAAGTAAATAATCCGCATGAGTTAGTTGGAAAGGAAGTTTGTGACACCAACGGAAGCACAATTGGAACAGTAGACAAATACTGGAACAGTTGGAACACTGAGTATCCGGGATATTTCTTCGGAATACGACCAACCGAAAATACAAGGGATACGTGGTTCAGAGGAACAGATAAACTTATCCCAGTATATAGCGACTACATAAGAGAATGGGGCGATCATATAACTCTAAACAAAACAATGGAGGAGTTAGGTCGATTTTGGAACAAGGCCGTTCCTTGCGGTACAACAACCTATCCGACAGACCAGCTAGTTGACAAGCCAATCTATGACAAGAATCATTCCCGAGTTGGAACATTCTATGGTTGGGTAGAAAGTGATGGCACATACAAGCAATATGGATGCTTCGTAGACCCATTCTTATGTGATACCTGGAATGTACCATCCAACACAATAATGCCGATGCCAACCAGTTACATAGCCAATGTGAAAGATACGATAACAATAGACAAGACACTAGATGAATTAAAACAATATTGGCACGAACACTACAACTTCAAGTAAACTCCAATCTTATTTTCTGAGGGAAAAAACCCTCAGATATTTTTTTAGTTTTTTTATAGTAAATTTCTTACTATATATACATATTGTAATCTTCTGAATCTTCCTTTGCAGTGTGAAACGTTTTCTCTGTGATATGTACCATTTTTTTGAATTTTTCACCATGCAGATTTAATAAAATTGTTTCAAGATTTATTTTCAATGATTCATTCATAGATGAAATAATAAGAATATATCTAACCATCCACATTGCAAGTTTTTGAGCGAAGTTTTTATTAGTTCTTCTTGCAACATTTTTAAAAATACTAGTTTCTAGAAGTTCGTATGTTGCATCTTTTACCGAGACATTGCTGTTTTTGTTCATCAAATTGCTCCATTTGGTTCAATCCAGCTAGCCTTTTAATTCTATATTTACTGGACGTATTTTACTACTATCTATATACTTTATATTTGTACTATTTATATATTTCCATTACTTTATAAAAATATTTTAAATTTCAAAATCATAGTTGTAGATGAGTTTATCATATGAAAATTATGGCTGATTGCAAGATGCAAAGCAAGCAATTGGCATAGCCAGAAAGCTCTTAGATCCAGTAGATTTTAAATGGTAATTAGGCTGAAAAAATGAAATGATTGCGTGTGTTTAAAATCACGTAGGTCACTACACTTCTATAGGAAAGAAACGCCCTTTGATTTGAAACTCAGGTGTAAGCGACGTGGTGCATATGTATGTGCTTTTCCATCTAGTGCTACATAGCACAACATATTTTCAAAGATAAACAGATGCCTCCTATGATTGAGGAAAACAGTTTGAATAATGTTATAGAATGCATGACAGTATTTTATTAAAAAGCATACTTATGAGTCAATCTGCGGGCTAAGGGTAAGTTTGGATTGCTTTAAAACTCTGTGATGCGGTAGTTAAGCCGAACAGTGCATTTTCACTTATTTTTCCGTCAATAGTAAGATCAAATTCTTCGTTAGTTATAAGGTTTTTAATTACATCGACTGCTGCATCTGCCAAACCACTATAATATATGGTGACGAAAATGTCTTTACTACAGTGAGAAGATGCAGGAATTGAAACCTTTGAAAAATTTCCTTTCCCAACGTAGTTTTCAGCAATATAAATATCAAAATTTGATGAAAGATTAGATATGTGTTGATTTGTTGGATTGGAGATATTTACATCTAGTTTTAACTTAAAGGATGTAAATTTAATGTCTGTAAGATCGATATCATCTAGCTTTACTTCAATGCTACTTATGGCTTCAACATCTGCATTATAGCTATAACTTAGAAAACCCAATACAGACAAAATTATTGCTATGATAATTACAGTTTTTACCAATTTTCCAGTCATTTTCACTTTTGTATATTTGCCATGTTCTTAAACACTTTCTTCTTCCAATAACTCATTTGCATTAACTGCTCTATGGTGCTGATAGTTGTTTTTCCCTTTATATATTGCTCTTGTTGGCCAATATGATTATACTTGTGAAATTTGCTCAATGGATAAATAATGACTCAAGAATACCCCAAGTTCAATACAACAATCAATGACATTGAATTCAAAATATTACGAAAAGACGACAACTGTTGGATTAAAGTAGTGCCAATAACCCAACACTCAGCTCCCTCTAGCCTACATATTATTGTAAATGATGAAGACCATCACTGGGATATTTATGATAAATCTGGAACTCCATCTCTATCAGTATCTATTGAAAACCAGGGATTGAAGAACCCTTTTTTCAAAAGGTTTTTTAAACCTACTCACCACTGAAATCACCTACTGTATTATAGGTCCGAAAAGCTTAATAAAGTCTCCTAGAAATTGTATAATTATAATGTTTAAAGTAAAAATTAACATCATTACTTGCTGATTATGATGTTAATGACACGGATGATTATTTTAGTCATTCTTTTATTTCTATAGTAGCATTTGTATCAAAGGGATTAGTCCTCATAGCATGAGAAAACATATATGGGTAGTGTTCCTTTTGGTATTTCATATATGTCAGCCATTCAAAAACGAGAAGGCTATATGCTCTTTTAATATCCCCCATTATATGTTTATTATCAACCTCTGTAATCTCTTTAATCTTTTTTCTTCCTTCTAATTCCTCTGTCAGATGAAATACAGCCAATAATACATCAGTGAAGGATTCACGTTCTAAAAGATTAGGATTCTCCATTAAACGAACTAAGAAATCTCTTTTTTCAATTAAATATTTTCTAAGAAAGACAAGATTAACTTTCTTGAATTCCACAGAGTAATCATGTTTTTTTAGTTTATCACTGGCTTCTCTAAATTTAGTATCATCCCAGTTACCTGTTATTTTTAAGTTCCCCCTTATTTTATCAATATCTGGGTCATTATCTGAAAAATATTCTAACAGGTTTGTTCCCACTTCACTAAAGAAAGTACCAATTAGCATATTTAGTTTTGAAAGAACCAACTGCTTTTGTCTTCTTATCAATAAACCATTTACAATAAGAGTTACAAATAGTATTGATAAAGGGAGAAATGATAGACTTGTCATACTCCAAAGAAAAATATGGTCAAGATTCCGAAAAATTAAATAATGAGTGATATAAAGTGTAAGCGAGAGAACTACTAGGAAAAAACCAAATTTTATTGTCCAGCTTATTTTTATCATATTATTATTTTTTAGTCTTCATTAATTTTTGAGAAACATTCTTCGCATAGTTTTTTATGCTCACATTCTTGATAGCTTCCAAGAGTTTTTCCACAGACATCACAGTTTTTATGTTCATCCGTTTCTTCTTCAGCTTTGTTTTTAGATTTATTAAATAATTTCATTCTTCTCCCCAATTTTTTATATTAAATTATATAGCACGCATTCTATTATTTCTTGGATTATGTTCAACTTCAGCAAGTCCTAATTCTTCTAAAATAGGTGGTATATAATTTGCAAAACGACCACGTAAACCTTTTTTCAATCCATACCAACCACCAATTGGATTTTCTGGTGAGCGTCCCCACTCTTCAACTGTATCTGGTTTAACAGGTTTTTGTTCATCAGCATTACCTAATAACATCCAATCCCTATGCGATATAAGCATTTTGTGTAAATCATCAATACAACTAAGATTATATCTAAGTTCGGTTTTCCCCACTCAAACAACAACTGCAGGTGGAACTAGAGTTTCATCTCGATATGCTTTATGTTCAGACTTTCCACTTGGTGTTTTAAGAATCCAAGGATTTTCTTTTGTTCCATTTTTATCACTCATTTATAAAACTCCCACATATCAATTATTTTTAATAATGAAATTAACTTGACTTTGTCAGATTAGCAAAAATAGTAGGATTTGATCATCACAAAAACATTTGGGAGTACATAACACAGAGCTTATAATGATTAATTCTTCTAAAATTTTCAATTCAGATGTCTGCTGAT
>Ga0222683_1000065_pt1 | contig 50758 bp, 56 predicted proteins | sample AntAcemetage1073_FD_179841 | JGI IMG/M metagenome (GOLD analysis project Ga0222683, IMG submission 179841) | Saline water microbial communities from Ace Lake, Antarctica - #1073 | ecosystem: Environmental > Aquatic > Non-marine Saline and Alkaline > Saline | place: Antarctica: Ace Lake... | reverse complement strand
TTAGTCATATTATTACCTAAAATTAATTATTAATTTTGGTAATATTTTATATGACTCAACCGATTAGTCTATGGTAAGAAAATAGATGACTCAATTCGATTTTCTTGACAAAATTATTAATTTTGCTATTATTATATATAAGTTTTCCACAGATAGTGAGTGCTCATTTAAAAGAGCTTGATACCTCACCTAGGAATTAAAAAGAAATATATTCTTTTTAGATTATCTGTGGAAACACAGATTTTTTATATACTAATACGCGATGCCAATATACTAATTTACCCTGTTAAATAATATTTTGAAAAAATAATTTAACAGGGTGAATACTAATAATACGAATAATATACTAATAATTTAAAATTTAAAATATTATGCCAAAAAGTAAAAAACAAAAGCAAGTAGCTTTAGAGGAAATAAAAGACAAGTTTAAAGATTCTAGACTAGTTGTTCTAAGTTCTTACGATAAATTGCCTGTTTCTGAAATTCAGACCCTAAGAACCAAACTAAGAGAAAAAGGAGTTTTTTATAGAGTTATTAAAAAGACCTTATTAAAATTGGCTTTAAAAGGCAATTTAGACGAAAGCTTAATTAATGAATTAAGAGGTAATTTAAGTTTGGCTTATAGTCCAGATGAGGTTTCGGCTGCTAAAGTTTTAGCTGAATTTGCTAAAGAGAATGAAGATTTAGAAATTCATGCCGGCTGGTTAGAAGATAAGTTTGTTGATAAAGCTCAGGTTGAGGAATTATCAAAACTTTTGTCCAAAGAGGAATTATTAATAAAACTCGTTGGAACATTAAAGAGCCCAATATCCGGTTTAGCCAATGTTTTGAGTGGCAATACGCGTGGTTTAGTAAATGTTTTAAAAGCCATTGCAGAGAAAAAGCAATAAATCAAAAAATCAATAAAACAATAAAGCAATAAAACAATTAACAATTAACCATTAAACATTATGACTGAAGAAGATAAGGAAAAGACCGCAGAAGCCGAGGAAGAAAAAAAAGAGGTTTCAAAAGTTGACGAAAAAAAGGAGGAAGAAAAAAAAGAAACCAAAAAAGTTAAAATTCCTGCAAAATTTAAATCAATTATAGAAGAAATTGAAAAAATGTCAGTTTTGGATCTTTCAGAATTGGTTAAAATTTTGGAAGACAAATTTGGCGTTTCAGCAGCAGCACCCATGATGATGGGAGCTATGCCAGGCGCAGCTGGTGCTGATGCAGGCGCAACTGAAGAAAAAACTTCTTTTGATGTTGAATTAACAGAAACTGGCGGAAATAAAATTGCCGTCATTAAGGCCATTAGAGTAATTACTAATTTAGGCCTAAAAGAAGCTAAAGATATTACCGACAGTGCTCCAAAAATGGTTTTAGAAGGAGCCGATAAGAGTAAGGCCGATGAAGCCAAAAAGGCCATAGAAGAAGCCGGAGCTAAGGTTACCTTAAAATAAACATGTTCTTAAATATAAAAAATCCCGTGAGAGCGGGATTTTTTTATTAACAAGATTTTTTAATTTTGACCAATATCTATAACTATTATTTTATTTTCAGATTGAATGTATGCTTTTTTGGCAGCTCCATCCACAACAAAGTTGTCCATACTAGATAGGGTTGGGAAATAATATTGATTTATTAATTCACCTTTTTTGTTGATAATAATTAATCTTTTACTATTATTATCTATAAAATAAATTTCTTGAATAGTGAGGTCAGTAAATACTTTGCTTATATTTTGGACAAGGGGATCTATTTCTTCAATTTGAAAATCAGCTTTTGTACCTGTGTATAATTTAATTAATTCTCCAGTATTTGTTCCTAAATAAACATTACCGTCTATTGTGATGCTAGTAGCATGATTAATATTTGTTTCGTCATTTATCCAGACCTCGCCCTTTCCAAAATTTTCTGTTCCCTGATTATATTTATATATTTGATTACTTTGATTATCCAAAGCATATATTCGGCCATTGTACATTGTCATGTCATTAGCCTGAATGTAATTAGGATGATGAGTAATTTCAATTTGTTTTCCTTCGTTTTTATCTAAATCAATTTTAATGACCTTGTCGCCGTTTTGCAGGCCATAGAGAAAGTTTTCGTTTTTTTCAAAGACTGCTATGTTTTCATAGTTGATATTTTCTATATTTAGGTTTTTAATTTCTTTTGTTTTTAAATCCAAACTTGCTAATTGGCTAGAGTTAGATCCGGCTATGATTAAATTATTGCCATGCTTAACTATTTTATTAGCTCTAAAATTTAATTCAGCAAAAATTTCAGGATTTTTAATTGTATTTAGTTTTCTTACCTCGTTAAAAATTTCCGTAAACTGATCTAATATTCTATTATATTTTTCCTTTTGCTCTATTGTTTTTTGAGGTAATTTATTAATTAATTCTGATATTTCTTGCAATTTTTCTTTAGCCTGACCCTCGTTTTTATAAATTAAAAGTAAATCATATTCTTCTTGCTTTTCTTCAATGTCTTGCAATGTTTGCTCATAGGCCAGTTTTTCTTCGGCAAGTCTTTTATTATTTTGAATAATTAAAGTTCCTATAGTAAAGCCCAATAATAATACCACAGCTGAAATAATAATTATTTTATTTTTAGAAATGGGAAACTTAGATAATAATAAAGGAATTTGAAGTTTTGGTTTTTTATTATCATAATTAGTTTTTTGGAGTTTCAATTTTGGCGGTTTTTTGAATTTTTTTATGGCAGATATTATAGCATTGCATAAAGATAAAAATTTTTGACGAACAATTTGGAAATATTTTTTAAAGCATATTTTTGGCACCCTTCTTAATTTATGAGAACTTTTTTTGTGGCGAGATATTTTTTTAATTTCATGTTTTGTTTCCTTATTTATTCCTTCTTCCTTTTTAATTTTAGTCTTGCCCTTTTTTAATATATCCTCAGTAATTTGTTGAGATTTTAATAATTCATCAATAGATCGTTGAGAGCTAACATTAATGTTTATTTTTCCTGGAGTTTCTTTGGAAGAGCTACTAAGATTAGTTTCATTAATGGACATTTCTTTTTTAACATAGGGAGAAAGCTTAATAGAGGTTAGGCAAAAATTTTCGTTTTTTATTTTATAAAGTTTTTCTTTTAACCTTAAGTTCAACCCAGCGGGCTCATTATTAATGATAATTTTTGATACTTGGTCCTTAGACAAATGATTAAATATGGAATTAGTCGTAAACATTAATAATTGATTGGGTTCTATGTTTCCACTTAAAATATTAGTAAATATTTTATCAATTTTTGGTTCATCTATGTCTGATTTTAAATAATCAAATATATTGATTAATTTATTTTCACTAGTTACCCATGCCGATACATTGCCTAGGGGTGAGAAAAAAACTTCTTGTCTGTAGATTATGGCTATTACAGCATTAATTTTTTTCAGCCACGAATTATTCACCTTGGTTATTAGGGGAATATTTTCATTAACCTCTTCTAAAATATTTTCTAAGATGGCCTCTTGTTCATTGAGAGGGGAGTTATAATAAAGCTTGTGAATTTTTTGAATAATTAAATTGCTTAAATCTTGAGGATTTTTAGTTTCTTTTGGAAGCTCTATCATGATGATTAACTTACCTTTATTTTTTTGGTTTTCATGAGGAGAGCCAGTGTAAATAAAAATATTATTCAATCCCTCTTTAGAATTAATTAAGAGTTTGCTGGTTTTCAAAATATATTTCATAATTTAGGCATTGGTCGTTAGTCAATGGTCATTAAGAATAAAATTAAAATTATTATTTATTTTTCTTGTCTATTGTCTAAAAATATTATACTATAAAAATAGGAAAGTATAAAGTTACAAGTAGCAAGTTTTAGAAAATTTGTAACTTTCAACTTTCAACTTTTAACTAACCTTTATGCTTGATCAACTTTTTGGTTCAAAAACCAGAACAAAACTTTTAAGAATGTTTTTTACTAAATCCCAGGACAGATTTTTTGTTAGAGAAATTACTCGTTTGATTGACGAAAGAATAAATTCTGTGCGTAGAGAATTAGAGAATTTAGAAAATTTTGGGTTAGTAAAATCAGAATCAAGTAATAATAAAAAGTATTATTTTTTGAATGAAAAATTTCCTCTTTTTAAGGAATTAAAAGATTTGGTTATCAAATCTAGATTTTTTATTGAGAAAAATTATATTAATAAATTTAAAAAATTATCAGGAGTTAAGTATTTAGCTTTAACTGGTTTTTTTGTAGATTTAAAAGAAGAAACCTTGACTGATATTTTAATAATTGGCAAGACATCCAAAATAGAAGTAGAAAAAATCGTCAATACTATGTCTAATGAATTTATAGAGGACATTAATTATACTATTATGGATATGAAGGAATTTAAATATCGACAAAATATGACGGATAAATTTTTATATACTATTTTAAAGAATAAAAAAATTATAGTAATTGATAAATTAGGCTTAGTTAATAATTTAGTCAGATGATTCTTTATATTAATACCAGTCAAAGAGAAAGAGTAGAATTCGCTATTATTAAAGATAGGGAAGTTTTTTTATTACAGAGAAATACAGGATTAAAACAATCCGAGCAGGCCTTATTCTTATTAGATTCTTTTTTAAAAAAGAATAAAATCAAATTGAGCAATATTAAGAGAATAGTTATTAATAGAGGACCAGGTTCATTTACCGCAGTTCGTTTAGGAATAGTTTTGGCTAATACTTTGGCTTTGGCTTTAAAAATTTCTATAGTTGGTATTTATAATCAAGAATTAAGATCCAAGGCAGATTATTTAAAGTTAAGCGGATTACAATTTGCCAAAGATTTTATAAAACCATATTATGATCGCCAACCAGACATTACGAAGAGTAAAAAAGAAGCAAGGATTAAGAAAAGTTGAAAGCTGTAAGCCGTAAGCCATAAGTTATAATTTTTATTTTTAAATTTTTAACTAATTTATATGAACATCAAAGCAATTTTATTTGATTATGATGGAGTAATAGTCGACTCATTTCCAAGTGTTTTTGAGGTATATAAAAAAATGTGTAATAAGTTTAATGTTGAATGTCCTCAAGGAATAGAAAAATTTAGGAAACTGTATGGTTATAATTATGGAGAATGTTTAAAAAATCTAGGGATAAAAGAGCAATACCTTAATCAAACTAATGAAATATATAAAAATGAAATTGTGAAAAAAAATCATAATATATTTAATGGTATAGAAAAGGTAATTATTGATTTAAGTAAAAAATATAAATTGTTTTTAGTTTCCGCCTCATATAAGCAGGAAGTGCTTGAAAAATTAAGTAATTATAAGTTAATAGAATATTTTCAAGAAATTTATTGCGGGGCAGATCAAAAAATTAAAAAAAGTAAAATTATAAAAAACATAATAAAAGATAATAATTTTCTAAAAAAAGAAGTTATTTCTATTGGTGATAGAACCATTGATTATGATATTGCTAAAAAAGTTGGTTTAGATAATGATAATATCATTATTGTTAGTTATGGATGGGGATATAACAAGGAAAGGATTAAAATAAAAAATATTGCCCATAGTCCCGATGATATTTTAAAGATCATTAATGATTCAATAAAATGATGAGCAATAAAATAGAAAATATAATTGATCATTATATTAGTGATGGAAAAATAAAGAAGAAAAGTTTTAGTTTACAAACATATATACTAATTTTTGTTTTTTTATTCATTATATTATTTCTTTTAGTATTTGCATTTCAGCCAAATTTATTTTTGGATTATTTTGAAAAGATTACGACATTTTAAAATTAAGAAATACAGGAATCGGTTTAATAAATTTTAAATATGAATAGAAAAATAAGAATTGCAATAATCGGAGGCGGATTCATCTCGCCTCAGGCGAAGCTGAAGCTAGACATGTTAAATGAACTGAAGGTTTAAATATATGAACAAAAAAGTAAAGATTGCAATAGTCGGAGGCGGACCAGCTGGAATGATGGCTGCGATTCAAGCTTCTAGCGAAAGCACAGAAGTTTTTTTGTTTGAAAAAAAAGCTAGTCTGGGCAAAAAGTTATTAATTACTGGAAAGGGGAGATGTAATATTACCAATCAGGAACCAAATATTAAAAAATTTATTCAAGTTTTTGGACAAAATGGTAAATTTTTATTTTCAGCATTTTCTCAATTTTTTAATGAAGATTTATTAAATTTTTTTAGAGAAAAGGATTTAGATTTTAATTATGAAAGAGGCGGCAGGGTTTTTCCAAAAAGCAATAGCTCCAATGATGTCTTAAGTGTCCTAAAGTCATATTTGAAAGATAAACAAGTTAAAATTTGTAAAAACAAAGAGTTAAAAGAAATAAAAATTTTAAACAATAAATTTGTTTTAAAGTTTAAAGATTCTGAATTTATAGCTGATAAAGTCGTAATTGCTTGCGGAGGAAAATCATTTCCAGGGACTGGATCTAGTGGAGAAATTTTTGATATTTGCAAAAAATTAGGACATAAAATTGTAGAACTTAGACCATCTTTAACGCCAATTTTAGTAAAAGAAGATTGGATAAAAGATTTAGAAGGATTGTCTTTGAAAAATGTAGAAGTTCGGATTATTAAGAATGACAAAATAATAGAATCTCGCTTTGGGGAAATGATTTTTACGGATAAGGGGGTTTCTGGTCCAATTATTTTATCTTTGAGTAAATATATTTGTCGAGAAGATTTAAAAAATATTTTTTTAAGTATTGATTTTAAGCCGGCCCTAAATCCAGAGAGATTAATTCAATGGATTAGAAGAGAAATGATTGATAGAAATATTATTTATAAAAATTTATTAAAATTACTTTTGCCCAATAAATTGATTCCAGTATTTCTAAAATTAGGAGCTATAGATGAAGGCAAAAAAATTAAGCATTTAAATAAAAAAGAAATAAATAGTTTAATCAATTTGTTGAAAAACTTTAAATTTAAAATACTTGGTTTGGATAACTTCACTCATGCAATTATTAGTTCTGGAGGAATCAGCATAAAACAAATAAATCCCCAGACAATGGAATCTAAACTAATTCCGGGTTTATTTTTTGCGGGCGAGGTTATTGATTTAGATGCCGAAACCGGCGGTTATAATTTACAGGCTGCTTTTTCTACTGGCCATGTAGCTGGGAAAGCAGCAATAAGCCATAAGTAGTAAGCTATAAGCTTTAAAGGATAAAAAGAAAAAACCAGAACAAGTCTGGTTTTTTTATAAATAGATTATTTATTTTCCCCCTCTTAATTCCGGATCTATTTCTTCTGGTGATGGTCGTTCTGGTTTTCTTCCGTCACCATGAAGATGTAGTTCCGTTCCTGTTTTCTTACTATTTTGGAAAGGGGGTGGTGTTTTTTTCTTTGGGACATTTTTAGATTTTCTTCCATCACCATGGAGATGAGTTTCTTTTGTATTTTTTTCCATTTTTTCTCCTTTATTTTATTTTTAGAATATTTTATTGATTTAGAATTTTATCAAACTAAAAGATTAAGTCAAGCTTTGTGATGTGATTATTTTATATTCTCCTAAAGCTAAATTGCCGAGTCCTAATTTTCCAATCTGGATTCTCTTTAAATTAACAATTCCCGAACCCACGGCTTTAATCATTTCTCGAATTTGTCTTTTACGACCTTCAAATATAGTAATATCTAATTTCATTTTACTTACTTCTCTCACTTGAGCGGGGAGTGTTTTTTTATTATCAATTATAATTCCATCTCGTAATTTTTGAATTTGATTTTGATTTAGTGGTTTATTGAGAACAACTTCATAGGTCTTGGGTAACTTATATCTAGGATGAGTAATCTGATTAGCCCAATCACCATCATTGGTTAAAAGTAAAAGCCCTTCGGAATTATAATCCAAACGCCCGGCATATTTTAAGTGTTGGTATTTTTTAGGAAGCAGCTTATAAATAGTATCTCTTTGGTGGGTATCTTTTTTGGTAACCAAAAAGCCCTTGGGTTTATTTAATGCTAAATAAATTTTTTCTTTGTTTGGCTTGATAATTTGGTTTTGGAATTTTACAATATCTTGGTCAGTAATTTGAGTTCCGAGGTTAGTGCAAGTTTGATTATTAATCATTATTTGTCCAGCTTTAATAAACTCCTCAACTTTGCGCCGAGAGCCCAGATTGCATTGTGCTAAAAATTTATTAATTCTCATGTAATTAGTATAAAGTAGCAAGTTGCAAGTTGCAAGTTTAAAATTTTTGAATTTGATTTTTTTTGAAATTTAAAATTAAATAATTAAAACTTTCAATTTAAATTGAAAATTGATAATTGAAAATTGTTTGAAAAGCTATTGCTTTTCAAAAGTTATCCACAGGTATATGCTTGACCCCGTTAAATAACTTAAATTTTTATGAAAATTTAAGTTAAAATTTAGATTTAGATATGTTACTCTAATATAAAATTATTTTTTAAAAGCCCTTAAAATAGCTTTTTAACTATAATATTTGCCTAAATTTTATTTAACGGGGTTGACATATTTTTTAAATAAGTTATACTTTAGTTAAGTAAAGTAAAAATATGAATAAAAACACCGAAAATTTATATCAAGCTATTCTTAGCTTAAAGAATAAGAGTGAGGCTAAGAAGTTTTTTAGAGATCTGTTAACTGAACAGGAGATTTTAGAATTTTCTAAAAGATGGCAAGTTGCTCAAATGTTAGAAAATAAAGTTCCTTATTCTTTTATTAAAAAAAGAACTGGTTTAAGCTCTACCACGATTGCCAGGATTTCTAGATGGTTAAATAAAGGTAAGGGTGGCTATAAGTTAATGTTAAAAAAAATAAATTCTCATCATAACTTAATTTCTTCCCCAAGAAGGAATTGAGTTGATTTTTAATATTGATTCAAATCAGTCCAGCTCCTTCTTGAGAAGGAGTTTTTTAATTCTCAAGAAAGAAAATTATGAATATTAAAAATAAAAAAATAAAAGTTTTGGAATTGCCAGGAATGGATATTACTATGCCTTTGTTTAGTTTTGGTACCGGCACTCCTAAAATAAGTATTATAGCTGGTATGCACGGTAATGAGGAAACGGGTTTAATGATTATTAAAAAGGTATTTGATTATTTATCAAATAAAGAGCTTAAAGGAACCTTGCAAGTTTTGCCTAGTTGTAATTCCTTAGCTCAGGGTTTTGGTTCAAGAGTTATTCCAGGATTTGATTATAAAGATTTGAATAGGCAATTTCCTGGTAGTAGTGATGGTCAATTTATTCCACAATTGGCTAACAAGATTTTTAATTTAATTAAAGACAGTACATGCGTTATTGATTTGCACACTTTTAATATGCTTTGTCCTATAGTAGGTGTTTTTTGTAGAAGCAAAGATTTAAATAAAAATCAAAGAGTTTTAAAAGCTATCATGAGAATGGAGATAGATATGATATGGGAAATAAATACAGAGAGTATGGAAGATATTAGATTTAAAGGCGATTTAGCCGATGCTTTAAAAAATACGAGTAGTGATTATATTAGCTTAGAGACTCCAAAAATTTATAGAATTACAGAAAATGAATTAAATCGTTCTGTTAAATCAATTCTTAACTTGTTGAGGTATTACGGTTGTTTAAAAGGAAATATTGGTGTTATAAAGGACGTTCCAATAGTTAAAAGATTTGATTTAAGGAGTGTGAATAGTGGATTGTTTTTACCTATTAAAAGACCTTTGAAATTAGTAAAAAAAGGTGAAATTATTGGAGAGATTTATTCCCTTAAAAATTATAAAGTAAATAAAATTAAATCTGTTAAAGATGGTTTAGTGATGATGATTAGAGATAAAAGTTTGGTTTCAAGCGGAGATAAATTATTGGCCATTGGTAAGATTATAAATTAAATAGATTGAAAATTAAATATAAGGAGGAAAGATGTTAAATCCATTGCATCGTTCTTTTGGAGGAGCAGGTCCTCACATAGTTAATTCTCAGAGAATAAGCTGTAATTGGGTGCGGACGGTTAGTTTTTCCGCACCCTCTTTTATTAACATTGAATTTTTATAAGGAGACACGATGGAAGATTTAGTTGATAAGTGTTTAGAAATTGAATGCAAGTTGTTGGATATAAAAATAGGATTTGGAGATTCTTTGGAAAAAGGAAAGATTCCTTGGCAAATTTGTCCTAATGCTTTTTCTTTTACCCCTCAACAAATCGAAGAGATTGAAGATATTGGATCATGGGCTTTTAATTTTTTTAAGGCCTCAGTTGAGCTTTATAAAAATAAGCCCGGAATTAGAAATTTATTAGATATGGGTAAGGGCAAGTTGGTTTTAAATTTTCAAAAACTGGTTTTAGATTCAGGTAAGATGCCAAGGTTTTTCAGAGCTGACCTTTTATTGATGGAGAATGGAAAATTTCAAGTTGGTGAATTCTCCTTAAAGCCAGGTGGAACGGGAATTACCGCTGGTCTACAAGAGGTTTATTCTGGAAATATGATTGGCCAAGGAATTTTGCAGTGTTATGGTCGTCTATTAGATGAAGGAAATGGAAAGGGTCTGTTTGCGGTTGCCACGGAGAAATATAGAACTTTTACTGAATTTCAAGGATTAACATATTTACTGAATAAAAAAGGTTATGACTGTCATTTCAACGATCCCTGTATTTCAGCGATACCTAAAAATGGTTTACTTTATAGTTATTTACCTCCTCGGACTTGGATTGATTATCAAGAATTTATTAGCAGAGCTTGGCAGGATTGTTCCGTTTTTACCCCTCCCCCCTATATTTTTCTAAAAGAAAAAGCACTTTTTGCTTTGTTGAGGGATAGAAATTACCGATCTTTTTGGAAGAATAGATTGGGAAGGGGGTATAATTTTCTACAAGAGAAATTAGTTGATTCAGCTTTAATTACTAATAGTAATCATTGCCGACTATTGAATCAAAATATCAAATTGGAAGATTTAAAAAAATTAACTAATCGGCCAAGAAGAAATTTTCTGATTAAATTATCTGGTTTTTCGGAAGGATCCAGTGGTGCCAAGGGAGTTGTTTTAGGAATGGATGTTGGTAGTAAAACATGGAATAAATCTATCACCGATGCTCAGAACTTTTTTATTAAGAAAAGAGGTTTGTATATATTACAACCATTTATTCCTAGTGTAAGAGTTCCAATTAAATTTTTGGATTGGGATTTAGGGAACATAAGGGAAGAAAAAAGGTATTTGAGGATTCTGGCTTACTACTTTGTTTTTAACGAGGAAGTAGTGTTAGCTGGTATTGAAGTTAATTCTAGAAAAAGAGCTAAAGTTCATCTGCAAAAAGACGCTACTTCGGTTCCAGGTGTGTTAAGGGCACAATGAATATATTAACTAATACTGGGAAATTAATTTTTCCCATACAAGAAACTATAAGGAGAAAAATATGTCAGATATTGATTTAATTAATCAAAAGAAAAAGGAAATTAAAGAAGCAAAAATTGCAGGAGATAAGAATCTTGTAAAAAAATTGGAAAGAGAATTGAAAGAATTAAAAGAGTCAATAAAAAAAGGAAAAGATGAAAACGCTAAAGACTATGTAACTAGAATGTATGGAGGGCATTGCTAGTTGAAAAAAATCAAAGCTGGGAAATTAATTTTTCCCAGTTTTTTTGTATACAAATATTCGATTCTAATATACAAATTATACTAATCCCGCGAAGCGGGATCCCGCCTGCCTGCGCGAAGCCCCGTCTGCGGGGCGAAGGCAGGCAACAATTATAATTATAATAGAGGCGGGATAATACAAATACTATACGAATAATTAAATTTTAAAATTGAGTTATTAAACATTAACCCTGTTAAATTATTGTTTCACAATATTATTTAATAGGGTGAAATTAAAATTTAAAACCTGTTCTGGCGACGGGTCAGGATTGAAAATTGAAAATTGTTTGAAAAGCTATTGCTTTTCAAAAGTTATCCACAGTTTGCAGTGGTTGCTAAAATATGTGTAGTGGAGTAGAATATAATTGAAGTGGATAATTGTGGATAAGTATGGGGATAACTTTTTGAAAAAGTGTAAAAATTATAACTTAACCCTCATTTTATCATCTTTTAATTTAAATAAGTTTTAAATAACCCAATGTTTATTGGCGAATACAATCATAGCATGGATGAAAAAGGTAGATTGGCCATACCTGTCAAATTTAGGGTTGAATTTAAAAATGGGGCAGTTGTTACTAAGGGTTTAGACAATTGTCTTTTTGTTTTTACTAAAAAGTCTTGGAATGAATTAGCTGATAAATTATCTAAATTGCCAATTTCTCAATCTAAATCCCGAGCTTTCGCTAGAATGATGTTAGCTGGAGCCATGGATGTTAAATTAGATAAACAGGGTCGGATAATGTTGCCGGATTATTTAAGAAAATATGGGACTTTAAGCAAAAAGAATGTCATTGCGGGTGTTTTTAATAGATTAGAAATTTGGAATGAAAAAACTTGGAATATTTATAAACAATCAGTGGAAAAAGAATCTACTCAAATTGCTAATGAGTTAGGAGACCTGGGGATTTAAATTGTTGTATTGCTAAATTGTTAAATTGTTTTTTTAGCCATTTAGCAGTTTAACAATTTAACAATATGTATAAAAAGCACATCCCTGTATTATTAAATGAAGTTATTGGGGGTTTAAATTTAAAATTTAATTATAATGTTATTGATGCTACTTTGGGAGGCGGGGGGCATGCAGAAAAGATTTTACAAGCCATAGCGCCCCAAGGAATTCTAATAGGTTTTGATTTAGATCCCGAAGCAATTAAAATCGCTAAAAAAAATTTAAATAGAAACAAAAATAAAAACCGTGTAATTTTTATTCAAGGAAATTATAAGGACATAAAACAAAATGAACGATTATCAAAAATTTCAATTAACGGCATTTTACTTGACTTGGGCCTATCATTATATCAGTTACAAGAAAAAGAGCGGGGCTTTACATTTTTAGGCCAGCAGAGTTTAGATATGCGCTATGATAGGAACGAGAAAAAAATAAATGCTGAATATATTATTAACAATTTTAAAGAAGAAGAATTAGCAGATATTTTTTATAGATATGGAGAGGAAAAATTATCACGGCAAATAGCCAGCTTAATTGTTAAAAGAAGGGCTCAAGAAAAAATAGATTCTCCAGAGAAATTAGTAAGAATTATTGAATTAATTTATAAAAGTAAATTTAAAAATAGATCAAAAAGGCATCCGGCCACTAAAATTTTTCAGGCGCTGAGGATATACACTAACGAAGAATTTAATAATATCAGAGATTTTTTACCAGAAGCTATAGATATTTTAGAGCCCAAGGGCAGATTAGCAGTTATTAGTTATCATTCTTTAGAAGATAAAATAATTAAAGAATATTTTAAAAAAGAATCACGAGATTGTTTATGCCCGCCAGAATTACCAGAATGTAGATGCGGACATAAAGCTAGTATAGAAATTATTAATAGGAAGGTTATTGTTCCCAGTGAAGAAGAAATTATAAATAATTTTGCCTCCAGAAGCGCTAAATTAAGGATAGTTGAGAAGTTAAAAGTTTAAAACGCAAAACATAAGGTTAAAAAAATAAAAATAAAAAATAAAAAAACCTTATATCTATTTGATTAGGTGTAGGGATAAAAACAAAAATATGAAAAATCTTTTATTTGCGGTGAGGAAAATTTTAATAAAAAATAAGATGAAACGCTTCAAAAATAAAAAGAAAAATATGCTTTGTTTTAATATTGGATTAATTATTGTTATTTTTCTTTTACTCTTCATTCATCTTATTGGAACAAATGAGGCCTCTAAAGAGGGTTTTGTTATTAAAGAATTAGATTCTCAATTAGCAGGATTAAAACTTGTGAATAAAGAATTAAATTTACAATCTGCTGAGATGCAATCAATTGAGAGAATTAAAAACGAGGCAATTAGCAGATTAGAAATGGTGGAATCTGGCGGATACGATTATGTTATCTTTAGATCTGCAGATAGTATTGTCAAAAAATAATTTTTTTAAAAATTTTAATCATTTGCCCTGCTAGTTTTTTCTGCAGGGCAAATTAGTATAAATTATGATTAAAGGGTCTAAAAATTTTATTGATGTAGATAAGATGAATCGTTTGCAATTTCTTTTTTTGATTGTTATTTTAATTTGTCTATTTATTTTGATAAAATTGTTTTATTTACAAGTTATTAAAAAAGATTTTTATAATACTAAGGCAGAGGCCCAGCATTTTATGGTGAGCAATATTCAACCCAAGAGAGGGGAAATATTTTTAGATAGTGCAGATAATACAGAATATCCTTTAGCCATTAATAGAACTTATTTAAAACTTTATGCTATTCCTAATTTAATAGAAGGAGATCTTTTGAAAATAAGCCAAGATTTAGCTGGTATTTTAGACATGGACATAGAAACTATTTATTATAGATTGTCTAAAGAAGACGACATATATGAACCAATTAAATCTAAATTAACAGACGAAGAAATTGAAAAAATAAGCAATTTAAATTATAAGGGGTTGGATTTTGTCAAAGAAACTTACCGGTATTATCCAGACGGAATGACCAGTAGTCATATTATCGGATTCGTTGGTTATCAGAAAGATAAATTAGTTGGAAATTATGGCTTAGAGGGTTATTGGGAAGAAAAACTAAGAGGTCAGGGTGCTAATTTTACTAGCGAAAAGGATGTGGATGGAAATTATATTACTATTGGCAGAACAGATGGAAATAAAGAAGTCGTTAATGGCCAAGATTTATATTTGACCATTGATCAGGCTATTCAACATTTTTCTTGTGAAGAATTAAAAAAAAGCGTGGAGAGCTATCAGGCCCTAGGAGGCTCAGTGATTGTTTTAAATCCTAATAGTGGAGATATTTTAGCGATGTGTAATTATCCAGAATTTGATCCAAATAATTATTCTCAAGTGGAAAATATAAATTTTTATAATAATAGTTCAATATTTTATGCCTATGAGCCAGGTTCTGTTTTTAAAGCCATTACTATGGCCATGGCTCTAGATTTAGATTTAGTTGCTCCAGATACAACTTATTTTGATACCGGCTTTTATGAAGTAGAGGATTATACAATTAAAAATTCTGATTTAGAGGCTCATGGTGAACAAACCATGATTCAGGTTTTAGATGAGTCATTAAATACAGGAGCCGCTTGGGTGTCCGAGAAGATTGGCCGTGAAAGATTTAAAAGTTATGTAGAAAATTTTGGTTTTGGAGAAAAAACAGGCATAGAATTAAATACAGAAATTGCTGGTAATATTAGTAATTTAGATAGAAAAGGTCGCGTATATTTAGCCACAATTTCCTATGGACAGGGCATTACAACGACCCCCCTGCAATTAGTTATGGCCTTTAGTTCTTTGGCTAACGGAGGGTATCTTTATCGGCCCAGGATTATAAAGAAAATAATTTACCCGAATGGTAAAACAGAAGAGATCCAGCCAGAACTGATAGAAAAAGTTATTTCTGATAAGGCCGCTAAACAAATTTCTGCTATGTTAGTCTCTGTCGTAGAATCGGGGCACGCATCTTTGGCTCAAGTTGAGGGTTATTATTTGGGCGGTAAAACTGGTACGGCACAAATTGCCCAGGGGGGCAAGTATTCCAGCGAGAATACCAACCATACTTTTGTTGGTTTTGGCCCATCAAAAGATCCAAAATTTGTAATATTAACGAAATTAAATTCACCGCAAAGGGCTTGGGCTGCTTTGACTGCCGCGCCTTTATTTGCTAAAATTTCTAAATTCATATTAGATTATTATAAAATAAGCCCAGAAAGATAATTGGCAGTAACTTGTAATTAGTAACTTGTAATTTGTAAATAATAAACACAATTACTAGTTACGAGTTACAGATTACGGATTACATTTATGACAAGAAAAGTATTATTTACAATTTTAAAAATTTTAAGCCAGTTGGTTTTAAAACGCTATAAACCAAAAATTATTGCTATTACTGGCTCAGTAGGAAAAACTTCTTCCAAAGAGGCAATTTTTCAAATTTTAAAAAATAAATTTAATGTTCGTAGAACAAGAGGTAATCAAAATAATGAAATAGGAGTCCCTTTGACCATTTTGAATATTAAAAATACTCCAGGTAAAAATATTTTTGGTTGGTTAAAAGTTTTTTTAAAAGCCCTTGGAATGATTATCATTAAAATTGAATATCCCGATAAGTTGGTTTTAGAGTTTGGAGCAGACCACGCCGGAGATATTGATTATTTAGTTAATTTCATTCCAGTAAATATAGGAGTATTAACCAAAATTTCTAAAGCACATATTAAATATTTTAAGACCGAAAAGTCAATTTTTAATGAAAAAAAGAAAATTTTTAAAAATATTCCTTCTCAGGGTTATGCAATAATTAACAATGATGACAGAAGAATACGAACCTTAAAAGACCAATTAAATTGCCGGGTTTTAACTTATGGCATTGAAAATAATTCGGACATTTATGCTACGGCCCTGCAAATTGTAGAAAAAAATGGAGTGATTGGAATGAATTTCAAAGTAATTTATCAAGGCAACACCGTGCCGGTATTTTTGCCAGAATCTTTGGGCTTGCCGCAGGTTTATGCATTTTTATCAGGAGTAGCCGTAGCCGTTATTAGTGGTGTTAATTTAGTAGAAATATCAGATTATGCTCAAGGATATATTCCTCCTCGGGGTCGAACTAAGCTTTTAGACGGCATCAACGGTTCTTATATTATTGATGATACTTATAACTCTAGCCCAGAACCAGTCAAAATTTCCATTGATTTATTAAATAATATGAGAGGTATTATTTTAGGTCGGAGAATAGCTGTTTTGGGCGATATGTTGGAATTGGGCAGAGAATCAATACCTTTACATAAAGAAATTGGTAAATATGTGGCCAAAAGAAATATTGATAAATTATTGACCATTGGTTCTAAGTCTAGAAATACTCACAGAGAAGCCGAAAAATATAATTTTAATTCAGATAATAATATTTATTTTAAAGAACAAAAGGAATTGATTGCTTATTTAAAATCTATTTTAAGAGAAGGGGATTTAGTTTTAATTAAGGGCTCTCAGGAAGCTAGAATGGAGAGGATTGTAAAAGCCATTATGAGAAATTCAGATAATGCCAAAGATTTATTAGTTAGACAGACAGAGGAGTGGTTGAATTAAAATTGTGTTTATTGGCTGATATTAATTTGCATATTTTAAAATTTACTATATACTAAAAAGAGCTTATAAATAATTGAAATTTTTATGAAAAAAGTTTTATTATTGCTCTTTCTTTTGATTTCTTTATCATTATTGACAACTGCTTGTGTTAAGAATGATAAGGCCGGAGAAGAATTGAGCATTGATCAGGATAAATTAACAGCATATTTAATTAATGATATTAGGTGTGTTGAGGATAACTGTAATGATGATTTTGTTCAAAATTTGAAGATGAGTTTAAGGCAATTTTTTCCTATGATTGAATTTGAAGAGTATGATTATAATTCAAGTTTAGGAAAACAATTTTATGAAAAATATAATTTAGAAGTTCTACCAGCTATTTTATTAACTTCTAAAATTGAAGCAGAGGCGAATTATAATAGAATTCAGAACTTTGTTGCTGAAAAGGAGGATTTATTAGATTTACAATTAGGAGCTACTTTTAATCCACTGACCGGTAATCATTCCATAGAGTTTTGTGATAATAATAAAGATGATGATGGAGATGGATTAAGTGATTGTGAAGATGAAAAATGTAAGGCCAATTTGGTTTGCCGTGAAGAAATAGCCAATCAATTAGATTTATTTGTGATGAGCCAATGCCCTTATGGCACTAAGGCCTTAGATGCCATGGAAGAGGTTTTAGAAAATTTTGGCGACAAAATTGATTTTAATATTTATTATATAGCCAATGAAAATCCTGATGGCAGTTTTCAATCTCTGCGTGGCCAGCCAGAAGTCGATGAAAATATTAGAGAATTATGTGCTATAGAAAACTATCCCGATAATTATGAATATATGGAATATATTTTATGTAGAAATAAAGACATAAATGGAGATTGGCAAGAATGCGCAGAGGGTTTTTCTCAAATAAATTCTTGTTTTAATGGAAGCGAAGGCGAGGAATTATTAAGTGATAATATAGGGCTTGCCAATGAATTAGGAATTGGCGCTTCTCCAACTTGGATTGTAAATAATCGTTATCAATTTGGTGGTATTGATGCTGAAACAGTTAAACAAAATTTATGTTTGTATAACCCTGATCTAGGAGAAGCTTGTAAGCTCGAATTATCAAACAATTCTGAAGCAGCTGGTTCTTGTAATTAATATTTATTAGATAGTATTATAGTATTATAGAGGTGGCTTTTAGAGTCACCTCTTTTGTGTTAAAATATTTATAGAATAATTAAATATTAAATTTATGAATGTAGAGGAATTGGGACAAAAATATTATTGTAGTATTTGTGGTAATGAGGTTCAAGTAACCAAAGTGGGCGGGGGAGAATTAGTGTGCTGTGGCAAGCCCATGGAATTGGTAGTAAACGAAAAATAGTTTTTTAAAGAAATAAAAATATAAAGCCGAGCTGGTCTTGGTTTTTGTATCTAAAAAACTCTTGACATATTTTTACTTATTGCTATACTGAAATTAGCACTCAAATATCGAGAGTGCTAAGGAAGAATTTACAATTACCAATTTTCAATTTGAATTTAATAATTCATTAATTGCTATATTGCTAAATTGTTAAACTGCAACAATTAAACAATATAACAATTTAACAATATAATTGATCATTGACTAATTGATTATTTACCCTGTTAAATACTATCGCAATTAAGCGATAATTTAACAGGGTGAAATGAAAATTTTAAATTGATTATTGATAATTGAAAATTGACTCTTATGACTCACGATAAAATATTAAAATACATTATTGAAGAATACATTAATTCAGCGACTCCGGTTGGCTCAAGTCATTTAGTTAAAAAAAAGAAATTAGGTTGTTGCCCAGCCACAGTTAGAAATGCCATGATGGATTTAGAAAAAGACGGCTTTCTTTTTCAGCCTCATATTTCTGCTGGCCGAATTCCTACTCCCCAGGCCTATAAATTTTATGTTGATTCTTTAGATTTAAAACAGCAATTATCAAATTCACTTATTAAAAAATTGGATTCTTTACTGAAAAAATCTAAAATTAGAGATTTAGAACAAAAATCAAAAGTTTTAGGTAAAATAATAGCAGAAATTACTAATGGTGCGGTGCTTTTAGCTTTTTCGAAAGATAATTATTATATTACTGGCTTTTCTAATATTTTATCTCAACCAGAGTTTATAGAAATGAATCGTTTGCATAATTTGAGTTTGGCTTTAGACAATTTAGAAAATATTTTAGAAATGGTTTTTGATCAAATTAAAGATACTCAGATTTTTGTCGGGCCAGACAATATCTTTAGTCAGTATTTGTCAGCTATTACCTCTCCCTTTTCTAAGGGTGTGATTGGAATTTTGGGTCCAACTAGAATGGATTATAAAAAAAATTTAGGTTTAATCAATTATTTTAAGAAAACAACATAGCTTTCAATTTACAATTTGAATTTAATAATTCATTAATTGCTATATTGCTAAATTGTTAAACTGCAACAATTAAACAATATAACAATTTAACAATATAATTGATAATTGAAATATTGGTTATTTACCCCTCACCTTTTAATTTGAAAATTTAATATCTTGACTTTACTATATAATCTTTTTAAAATAATTTTTTGATATTAGTTTGCAAAAAAGGTGATGGGGTTAAATGAAAATCTAAAATTGGCCTGCCTGCACGGAGCAGAAACTCCGTTTCGGCGTAGGCAGGTAATTGATCATTTATAAAAACAATATAAACATGGATAAGAAAAAGATAAAAAAGAACAAGAAAGTTGATAAAGCCGAGGAATATCTTTATGGCTGGCAAAGAACTCAGGCAGATTTTGAAAATTATAAAAAGCAAACAGAAAAAAGAATTAAAGATGTAATTGAGTTTGCCAATGCGGAATTATTATTAGATTTATTGCCCCTATATAGTCATTTTAAATCCGCTTTACGGCATATTCCCAAGGAACAAAAAGAAGAGAGCTGGTGCCAGGGCTTAGAACATATTAAAAAATTATGGCAGGATTTATTTGCCAAGTTTGATATTCAGGAAATAAAAACCATTAGTCAGGAATTTGACCACAATTTGCACGAAGCTATTCAATTTACAGAAAATCCTAATAAAAAGGACCATGAAATTATTAAAGAAATTCAGCCCGGTTATAAATTAAATGATAAAGTCATTCAACCCGCGAAAGTAATTGTTAACAAGCATAAATAACCCTACTTAAATTCGCCCCCTGATCTCTCGACCCCGAGCTCGAGACCGAGGGGCTAGGGGGAGATGTCCGACTTGTCTGCCGTAGCTTTAGCGAAGGCAGAAGGACAGAGGGGGTTTACCTTAAATAAATAACTAAAATCATATGCATTTAATTAAATGGAGTCCAATGTTTGATGAAGAAGATGAGTTTTTTAATTTTCCAATGGTCAGGCCAAGCAATGTTCCTTCATTAGACATTTATCAAGACAAAGACAATGTTTATGCTAGAGTTGCATTGCCAGGAGTTGATCCAGGAAAGATTAATGTTTCTATTGAAAATAGTATTTTGACTTTAGAATCTTCTACTGAAAAAAAGTCAGAAATTGACGAAAAAAATTATTATAGAAAAGAAATCAGATATGGTTCATTTCGGAGAAATGTTCAATTGCCAACTCAGGTAGATGGCGATAAAGCCAATGCTGAATATGAAGATGGAATTTTAAATATTACTATTCCTAAAAAAGAAGAAGTAAAAACCAAGAAGATAGAAGTAAAAATTCACCATGTTAAATAGTATCACGAAGTGATAATTTAACATGGTAAAAAAGAAATAAACCACCTCACCCCCATCTCCTACAACAGGAGAGGGGAGGGAGAAATGTGAGATTAACAATTAAAAAGAAAAGCTATTTATGTTAAATAGTAAGGCATTATTTAATGCTCGGTTATTACGAAAAAGAATGACCAAGTCCGAGAAGATGCTTTGGCAGGAATTAAGAAATAAGAAATTAGGTTTTAAATTCCATCGCCAAATGCCATTTGTTTTTGAAAATTATCATTTTATAGCTGACTTTTATTGCTCAAAAAGAAAGTTAATTATTGAGCTTGATGGTGAAATTCATAATGATTTAGAGATAAAAGAATATGATAAATTCCGAACAGAAGCTTTCGAGATAGCTGGTTATCAAGTAATAAGATTTAAAAATTCACCCTGTTAAATAGTATCGCAATTAAGCGATAATTTAACAGGGTAAAGAAATATTAAGCAATTTAGAAGAAATTTTAATAAAAATTAAACAAGTCCTGTCTAACGGTCTTTCTCCTGACTAGGAGAGAGATGTCCGAAGGACAGAGAGAGGTTAACCCTATGTCCGACAACATGTTATTGCCAAAAAAATTGATTCAAAAATGTCCGATTTGTGGGCAAGAATACAATCATAATAAGATAAAGATTTTAGAAACTGAAGATTTATATATTTTGTCTTATTTAAAATGTAATAACTGTAATTCTGGTTTAGTTTTGAAAATATTAATGCTCCCGCATGGAATGGTCGGCCAAGCAGTTGTTACGGAATTGGATGATGAGGAAATCAAAGGTATTAAAAAAAATAATCAGCCCATAGGTAGTGAAGATGTATTATTTATTTACGATTTTTTTAAAAAAGGAGATGCTCTGCCCTCAGGAGTTTTGACACAGGAAGGGGATTTAATAAAAAGCTTGAAGAATTAAATAAAGTATTATGTTTGATAGAAAGTCAATGGTAATTTTCGAAAATTTTAAAATTCGTCGCCATTTTGATGAAAAACAGGGGAAATGGTATTTTTCAGTAATTGATATTATAGCAGTTTTAACTGAGCAGACGGATTATAAAAAAGCAAAAACATACTGGACAACACTTAAAAATCGTTTTAAAAAAGAGGGAAGTGAAGTGGTCACAAATTGTGACCAGTTGAAAATGTTGGTATAGATATTAAAGAAAATCAAAAAAAATGGGGAATGACAATTAGTCCAGAAGTTAATCAAGTTAAATATACGCCATTAATTATAGCTGATACTGAAAAAGAGGACTTCGCACTCGTTTTAGGAAGTTTTATTAAACCTTTCATAAAAGATTTAATGGTGGATATAGTGGATATAATAGAAAGAGCAGATGGCAATAAAGATGAAATCACTTTTTATTTCTCTGGAAGTCCAAAGTTTAATGAAGATGGAACTGTATATTTTAATGAAAATAATTTAAATAATTGAAATAAAAATATGGAAAAAAAACTTGTTCAATCATTAACAAATAATTTTGAATCTTTTGTGCATAAAACAGAAGATGGGGTTGAATTTTGGTTAGCCAGAGATTTACAACATTTATTGGGTTATTCAAAATGGGATAATTTTCAAAATGTAATTTCTAAAGCGAAAACGGCTTGTGAATTGTCAGGTCAAGATATTTTGAACCATTTTCCCGATGTCAAGAAGATGGTCAATATCGGTTCTGGTGCTCAAAAAGAGATAGACGATATTTTATTAACAAGGTATGCTTGTTATCTTATTGCTCAGAATGGAGATAGTGTAAAAGAAGAGATTGCTTTTGCACAGACTTACTTCGCTGTTCAGACTAGGAAAGCAGAAATAATAGAACAGAGATTATTAGAGGTAGAAAGAGTGCAGGCTAGAAATAAATTAGTTGAAACAGAAAAAGAACTTTCTCAGGTAATTTTTGAACAAACTGGTGGAAATCAAAATTTTGCACTCATCAGAAGTAAAGGTGATAAAGGATTGTTTAATAGAACCACTCAACAGATGAAAGATAAATGGAAAATAAAAAATAAATCATTAGCAGATTTTATGCCTACAATTTTATTAAAAGCCAAAGACTTTGCTACAGAAATTACAATTTTTAATTCTAAAGAAAAGAAAATGAATACGGAAAGAGAAATATCTAACGAACATATCACAAACAATAGATCAGTAAGAAAAACTTTAATTTCTCGTGGCATTACCCCAGAAAATTTATCACCAGAAGAAGATGTGAAAAAATTGGAGAGAAAACTTAAATCTGAGAAAAAGGATAGTTTGAATAATAAAAAAGTTAAAAAAATTAAATGATTAACGAATTAATCAGCGGTGAAGAGGTTTTGTTTATTTATGATTTTTTTAAGAAAAGAGACCCGTCTCCCAAAGCCTTGGCGAAGGGGGAAGATTTAATGAAAGAAATTAAGTAATTAAAATGAAAATATGACACAAAATATTTTTGAATCTATAAAACATATTAATGATTACAAATCAGAATATTGGACATCTCGAGAACTATATAAAGCATTAGAATATAGTGAATATCGTAATTTTTTGAAAGTTGTAGAAAAAGCTAAAGAGGCGTGTAAAAATAGTAAGCAAGATATCCACAACCATTTTGTTGACGCCAACGATATGGTTTCTATTGGTTCTGGAGCGGAAAGAACCGTTGATACTATTCATTTGTCTCGTTATGCTTGTTATTTGATTATTCAAAATTCAAATCCAAGTAAAGAAGTTGTTGCGCTTGGGCAAACATACTTTGCTATCCAAACTAGAAGACAAGAAGAGTTCGATCAGTTGATTGAAGATCAAAAAAGAATGCATTTAAGAGGTGAGATTAAAAAACATAATACTTCATTAGCTGAGGCCGCAGATAATGCTGGAGTTAGAAGATTTGGCAAATTTCAAAATTATGGTTATAAAGGGCTTTAAGGTGGACTTGATGCAAAAGACATTCATAGTGTAAAAAAATTAAAAAAATCACAGAAGATTCTTGATCATATGGGTAGTGAAGAATTAGCAGCTAATTTATTTCGAGCAACGCAGACAGATGCTAAACTTAGACGTGAGAATATTCAAGGTGAAATGAGTGTAAACTTAACTCACTACGAGGTTGGATATAAGGTTCGTAAAACTATTGATGACTTAGGAGGTGTTATGCCAGAAGATCTTGAGGCTGTAAACGGAATTGGGAGAGCAAAAACAAGAATTGGCAAGGATGTAAAAAAACTTAAAAAAAAGACTAAGTCTAAAAAAATTAAATAATTAAAATAAAAACCCCCGCTGTCATCCTGAATTTATTTCAGGATCTGTAGTCGAGAATAAGCAGAGATTCTGAAACACCTGCCTGCCCGTCCTCCGCACCCCGAACCGTATGGTGCAGGGGGAGGATGGACGCGAAGCCTGCCTATGCCGAAACGAAGTTTCAGCTTCGTGCAGGCAGGCCGGAGCTTCGCTACGGTCGCCGACGTGCCATAGCCACTATGGCGACGGCACGCGAAGGCAGGAGTTCAGAATGACAAGGCTGAGGGATATCGCCAATGCCTTGAAACTTGCAACTTGAAACCTGCAACTAAAATTAATTAATATAAATAAAATTAACATTAAGAACATCCTTCGCTCATCCTCCTTCGCTTTTTAAGCTTCGGAGGACAAGTGAGCTTCGGATGTCAAGAAGGATAAAATATATGCCAACCCTTCGGCAGGCTCAGGGTACTCAGAAGAAGAAAATTATTCGTATTGTATTAGTATAATTAGTACACATTCGTATATTGGCATCGTGTAAAAAAACAATTTAAAATCAACATACTTAATTAACATACAAATAACAATATTAATAAGAAAGGAAACAATAAAATAAGTACCCTTCAACTTCGCCCTCTCGACTTCGCTCGAGGACTGCGTTCAGGGTCTCCATATTTAAAAGCCTTAATTAATAAATAATATTTGTAAATAAATAAAATTAAAATTAAGAACATCCTTCGCTCATCCTCCTTCGCTTTTTAAGCTTCGGAGGACAAGTGAGCTTCGGATGTCAAGAAGGACAAAATATATGTCGAAAATGATTGGAATTGATTTAGGCACTACTAATAGTGCCATGGCAGCAATTCAGGGTGGAAAGCCGGAAATTGTGGAAAACAAAGAAGGCGCCAGAACGACACCATCAATGATTGCTTTAACAAAAAACAACGAAAGGATTGTCGGGCTATTAGCTAAAAGACAAGCAGTTGTTAATGCCGATAATACTTTATTTTCTATCAAAAGATTGATTGGTAGAAAGTTCGAGGACAAAGAAGTCCAAGAAGACATAAAAACTTTGCCTTATAAAATCAAAAAAGCTGGCGAGGGAATTAAAATCACTATGGGGGATAAAGATTATACCCCCCAAGAGGTTTCAGCAATGATTTTACAGAAATTAAAAGTAGATGCTGAAGAAAAATTAGGTGAAAAAGTAGAAGAAGCAGTAATTACTGTACCGGCTTATTTTGATGATGCTCAAAGACAGGCCACCAAAGACGCTGGAGAAATTGCTGGCCTGAAAGTCAAGAGAATTATTAATGAGCCCACAGCTGCGGCTTTTGCTTATGGATTTGATAAAGAAGACGATAAACAGATTGCTGTTTACGATTTAGGTGGCGGAACATTTGATATTTCAATATTAGATATCACATATGATAAGGATTCAAAAAAATCAACTATTGATGTTAAAGCTGCTACTGGCGATACTCATTTGGGTGGTGATGACTTTGACCAAAAAATTATTCATTGGATAATTGAAGAATTTAAAAAGGATCAAGGTATTGATTTATCCAAAGACCAAACCGCCTTACAAAGATTAAAAGAATCAGCAGAAAAAGCTAAAATTGAATTATCCACGGCTCAAGAAACTGAAATTAACCAACCATTTATTACTACCGATGATTCTGGTCCTAAACATTTAGTTTTAAAAATGACCAGAGCTAAATTAGAAGAAATTGTTGGTGAGTTAGTAGATAAGACCTTGATTCCTTGTCAAAAAGCTATTGATGATGCTGGTTTTAAAGCCAAGGACATTGATGAAGTTATCTTAGTCGGTGGAATGACCAGAATGCCCTATGTTCAGAAAAAAGTAGAGGAATTCTTTAAAAAGAAACCAAATGTAACGGTTAATCCAGATGAGGTAGTAGCTATGGGCGCGGCTATTCAAGCCGGACAATTTGAAGGTTCTATTGGCGGTAAAGAGGTTCTTTTATTAGACGTTACTCCTTTAACTTTAGGAATTGAAACATTGGGCGGAGTTAGAACAGCGCTGATTGATAAGAATACAACTATTCCAGCTTCAAAGTCGCAAATTTTTTCCACAGCGGCTGATAATCAGACATCTGTTGAAATTCATGTATTGCAGGGCGAAAGAGAAATGGCTCAAGACAATAAAACATTAGGCAGGTTTATTCTCTCAGGAATCCCGCCATCACCTCGCGGTGTTCCACAGGTAGAGGTTAGCTTTGATATTGATGCTAATGGTATTTTAAATGTTAAAGCAGTTGATAAGGCTACGGGCACTGAACAAAAGATTACCATTACAGCTTCTTCTGGTTTATCTAAAGAAGAGGTTGAAAAAATGAAACAAGAAGCTGAAAAACATGCCGAAGAAGACAAGAAAAAGAAAGAAGAAATTGAAACCATGAATAATGCTGATTCAATTATCCTTAACACTGAAAAATTGTTAAAGGATTCTGAAGATAAAGAAAAATATCCCAATGGTATTTCTGATGAAGTAAAGAAAAAAGTTCAGGATAAATTAGATGAATTGAAAAAAGCTAAAGAATCTCAAAATATTGAAGATATTAAGAAAAAATTAGATGAAATGAATGTTGTTGTACAAGAGATTGGTCAGGAAATGTATAAATCCGCCTCCGCCAAGGCTTCGGCGGACAAGCAAGCTAAGGACGGGCAAGAAGAGGATAAGAAAGACGCGTCCTCCGAAGCTTCAGCGAAGGAGGAGGAGCCAGTTGAAGCTGATTTTGAGGACTCGTCTTCCGAAGCTTCCTCGGATTCCGGAGCTTCAGCGAAGGAATCAGCGAAGGAAGATGCAAATAAGAAAGAGGATACTAAAAAAGAAACTAAATAAAAATTAGTCAATAGGCGTTAGTCAATAGGTAATAGATTTTATTCCTAAAGACTGCCCGCCATAATTTTACGAAGCCCGCCATAGTTTTACGAAGTAAAATTAAGGCGGGAAGTAAAATGAAGGCGGGCTATCGCCCAATAACTAATAACTAAAAATATATTTATCCTGTTAAATCACCATTTTATTAGTATTATTAATGTTTAATAGGAAAAAGTATTTGAAAGTTAAATTAGTAAAATTAAAAAATAACATTTAACAGGATGGAAGATAAAAAGAAAATAGAAATTAAAATTGCGGATAATATTCCTGGTGGTCAATATGCCAATGCTATGCAGATTAGGCATAATAAGGATGAGTTTTTATTGAATTTTTTAAACATTACTCCGCCAAATGGAAGAGTGTCAGGAAAAATTATTACTAGCCCAGGACACATGAAAAGAATGATTAAAGCCATGCAAGAGAATTTAGAAAATTATGAAGGTAATTTTGGAGAAATTAAAGAAGCTAATAGTCCTGAAAAGAATATTGGTTTTGAAGACCGCCAATAAGTTATAAGCAATAAGTTATAAGCTGTAAGTCTTAGGGCTTACGGCTTACGGCTTTACGACTATTTATGAAAGATTATTATAAAATATTGGGTATAGACAAAGGCGCTTCTGATGCAGATATCAAGAAGGCCTTTTATAAATTAGCTCATCAACATCATCCAGATAAAAAAGGCGGGAATGAAGCCAAATTTAAAGAAGCTAATGAGGCCTACCAAGTTTTAAAAGATAAGAAAAAACGCCAGCAATATGACCAGTTTGGTTCAGCTGATGGAAATCCTTTTGCTAGCGGTTTTCAAGGTGGTCAAGCCAATTGGCAGGATTTTTCCCAGGGCTTTCAGGGTTTTAATGGTAGCGGGTTTCAACAAGGTAATATTAATATGGATGATTTGGGCGATATTTTTGGTAATATTTTTAGTGGAGGATTTTCTGGCCCTAGAAGACCCTCATCTAGGAGAAGGGGCAATGACGTAGAAGTACTTATGGAGATTAGTTTTGTGGAGGCCGTATTTGGCGCTGAAAAAAACATTGAGCTAAAAAAGAATATAGTTTGTGATAATTGTTCTGGCCAAGGCGGAACAGGCATTAAAACCTGTCCAAAATGCAAGGGCTCTGGCCAAGTCAGAATTCAGCAAAATACTTTTTTTGGTTCTTTCCAATCCGTGGCCCAATGTCCGGTCTGTGGGGGCAGAGGACAGGTTATGGAAAAAATATGCGGAAAATGTGCAGGCAAGGGCTATGTTTTAGGAAAAGATAAAATCAAAGTTAAAATCCCAGCTGGAATTGACAATCAGCAATCATTAAAATTATCTGGCAAAGGCGAACCGGGATTAAAAGGAGCACCATCTGGAGATTTATATATTAAAATTAAAGTTCAGCCCAGTCCTAAATTTGAACGAGAGGGGGATATTATTAAATCAACAGTTAGATTAAAATATTCGCAATTAATTCAAGGTGATAAAATTTCTGTGGATACTGTAGATGGTCCAGTAAAATTAAAAATTCCGGCTTTTACTTCCAGCAACAAAGTATTTATTTTAAAAAATAAAGGTGTCCATAGGTTGTATGGTAGTGGTAGGGGAGATCATTTAGTAACTGTAAAGCTATCCATGCCAAATTCACTTAATAAAGAACAAAAGGAGATGATAGAGGAGCTAGAGAAGAAGGGACTTTAATTTTTTGTCCTCCCCTTAATAAGGGGAGGTGTCCGAAGGACGGAGGGGTGAATTTGATTCTGCGAAGAGTCTTTTTTTATTTTAAGCTTTTTACATTTTTAATTTTTGAAAAAGTATTGACAAAAATTTTATATCTTGTAAGATAATTATTGTTCGCAATGAATTTGTATTAAATACATACTGGCTAGTAACCTGCAGTTGGGTGTATAGGTATATTTCCCTATTAAAGCTTAGGTGTGGACCCATCTATGTCTGGAAAGGAAAGAAATATCTAATCGGTGGAGGGCGCGCAGTAGTCTGCTTGTCATTGTCCTGTAATTCTGCAATAAAGGATAGATGAGCTTAACCTATGAACCTGGTTGATATTATATTAATGCAAATTTGTGAAACCCTGGTCGAATTGGCTGGGGTTTTTTCTTTTTGATTTCTTGTTTTTTGTTTTTTTCTTTTACCTTTCAGCTAACTTGTAGTATAATAAAGTTAGCTATCAGTTATCAGTTATTAGCAATCAGGAAAATCCAAAAGCTAAAAGCCGACCGCTGAAAGCTAAAGGCTAATTTTAATTTGTAGTATAATAAGATTAGTCACTAGGCGATAGGCGTTAGGTGATAGAAAAATTCATAATGACTAATGCCCATTGACTAATGACCAACACCTAGCTTATGAATTTAGAAAAATGGGAACAAATCAAAAATAAAATTCTAGATGGTTTTAATATTATAAATCAAGATACTTTTCAAGATAAAGACAAACATGGCTATAAAGAGATTATTGAGTTTAATGGACCAATGGGCGAGATTAAATTAGAAATGAGTATTCGAGATTTAATTTTAGACAAGCACACAAATTATTCTAATCGGATTGGTTCTAACGTTTCCGTAGATTATAAATATTCAGACACTGAAAAAACTTATAGATTAAAGGCTTATAAAAAAGCTGCCGGTGAGTGGGAAGAGATGGATTCCTCGGCATTCGCTTCGGAATAGTTGCAAGCATCAAGTTGTAAGTATCAAGTTATCGGTTAATTTATATAAATTAAAAATAAGAAAGGCGATTATGAAAATTAAAAATTTTGAAGATATTTTGTCTTGGCAAAAATCTCAAGAATTAGCTTTAAAAATATATAAAGTTTTTAAAGATAATAGAGATTATTCTTTCAAAGATCAAATTAAGAGAGCAGTTGTTAGTATTAGTAATAATATAGCAGAGGGCTTTGAAAGAAATAGTAATAAAGAATTGGTTAGATTTCTTTATATAGCGCGAGGTTCTTGTGGAGAAGTTAGATCAATGATCTATTTAGCTAGAAATTTAAATTATTTGAGTGAATCGGAATTTAAGGAAATTTATCAGGAATTAATTGTGATTTCTAAATTAATATTTGGTTTTATTAGAATTTTATAATTAACAAATTTACAACTTGCAACTTTTAACCTGTCCCGCGAAGCGGGATCCCGCCTGCCTGCGCGAAGCCGGAGCTTCGCTTCGGTCGCCGACGTGCCAAAGCCACTTTGGCGACGGCACGCGAAGGCAGGCAACAATTATATTATAAATAGAGGCGGGATAACTTGTAACTTTTAACCAACTTCTATGTTTAAAATTTTTAAAAGAATTTTTAAGAAAAAACCCAGTAATTTATTTATTTACAAATGGGGAGTATTATCTGGAGTAATAGAGTCCTTATTAATTTTGTTTTCTGCTTTTACAATTATAAATCTTTATGAACTTTTTGCAGGCAATCAAAATGGTCTTTTAATTACCCTTTTGTTTTACTTAGTTATCGCCTTTATAATCAGTTTTTTTGTGGTTTTTGGCATGCCGCTTTACTTGGCTTTTAAAAAGAAAATGATTATGGAGGCCTTATTGGTTTTGTTAATAACCATAGCTGTCTTAATAATTTTTTTCACATTTTTGTTTTTAATCTTAAATTAATTTAAGTTAAATTTTTAATTAATAATTTCTGATTTTAAAATCAGAGGGGAGACAAAAAAATGTATTATATTTTATTTGCGATTGTTTTTATTTTATTAATTTCCTTACGGCAAATAAATCAATATCAGAGAGGAGTAAAATTTACCTTTGGTAGATTTACCGGAATATTAAGTCCGGGTTGGCGCATAATTTTACCTATTATTCAAATTATGAAAAAGGTGGATATTAGGGTAAAAGCAGTTGATGTTCCAGACCAGGAGTGTATTACCAAAGACAATGTTACAGTAAAAGTAAATGCAGTTATATATTATAAAGTAGCAGATGCCGGCAAGGCGATTATTGAAGTAGAAAATTTTTATTATGCTATTTCTCAATTAGCCCAGACCACCATGAGAAACATTGTTGGAGAAGTTGATTTAGATACTTTGCTGGGAGAAAGAGATATGATTTCTGGTAAAATTCAGAAAATTGTAGATGAGGCCACTGACCCCTGGGGAATTAAAGTAAACAGCGTTGATTTAAAGGATGTTATTTTGCCGGAAAATATGCAGAGAACCATTGCCAAGCAAGCTGAAGCAGAAAGAGAGAAAAGGGCGGTAATTATTAAGGCCGAAGGAGAAGTAATAGCCGCAGATAATATGGCTAAAGCCGCTAAAATTTTAACTAGTTCCGCAGGAGCCCTGCATTTAAGAACTTTACAGTCCCTTAACGATTTATCGTCTGACAATTCTAATACAGTTGTTTTTGCTATGCCCTTAGAGATATTGCGGGCTTTTGAAAGTTTTAGTAATAAAGTTAAAAAGGAAATTTCTTAGATATAATATATGCCTGATTAAAAATAATTAGGCGCGGAGATAAAAATATGCCAAAAGATGGCGAGGGTTTTTCTTTGCCCTTAAAAATTATTATTACTGGTTTGTTGTTAATTATTGTTTTTATAGTTTTAATAATTTATTCTCGAGAGTTGAATCATAACAAACCCCAGACAATAGAGGAGCCAATTTTAAAAAACACAGCAGTAAATATTGATTATGAAAAATTAGAATCCGATTATCAGGACGCATTATCAAGAATTTTAAATAATTTTATGGGCAACTTTGAAATTTTGAGAGACCAGATTTTAGATTTAAAAGTTACTAATAATTATCAAAAATTTCATTTAGAATTAATTATTGCTTTAGATAATCTTATTTATAATCAAGACAGAGAATCCGCCAAAGAACAATTACAGAGCATTATGAACAATAATGAATGGATTAGCGGTCCATTAAGTAATATATTATCCAATTGGAATTAATTTATTATGATAATCTATAAAAGATTCTTAGGTTTTTTAATTAGTTTTTTAATAGCCTCATCTCTTATATTTACTCATTACTATCCGGAGAAGATTTTATATTGTTTATTTTTTTCAATATTTTGTTTTTTGCTGTATTTTTTTACTATTAAAAATAGATTTGTTAAATATCCTTTTTTATTTAAGTGTTTTTTAATAGTATTATTATTTTCTTTTTCTCTAGTGCTCTTTTTTATTGTTATTGATTCATTAATATTAAAGTATTTATTGGCTGTAATTTTATTCATAGCCCTAGCAATAATATTTGATTCTCTTTTTAAAAAGCTTTATCAAAATAAAGATATTAATCATCCTTTAGTTGTTTATCTAGATCTTTTTTGTTTTTGGTTTATATCTTATTTTCTTTTTTATGCGGTAATATTTTTAAGATTGAATGTTTTGTGGACTGCTTTATTGTTTTTTATAGCAGTGATTATTCTGTTTTTCATTAGATTTTATTGGCAAAAAATAGATTTTAAGAAAAATATCGTCTATGTTATTATTGGCGCTTTCATATTGACAGAGCTTTATATTATTACTTCTTTTTTGCCGTTTAATTTTTATTCCAGTGTTTTTATCTTATGGGTTTGGTATTACTTGATTATTGATTTTTTTATTGATAAGATAAAGGATGAATTTGTCTGGAGCAGTAAGCGAAAGGTAGTATTTTTTGTTATTTTTTTGTTTATTGTGTATTTATTGAGCATTAGATTAAGGTAGTGTGGCGGGATAATAGTTTTATTTATTGCTGCTATTAATCTGATGTTATTAGATTTATGAAAAAAAGAATATTTTTAATTAATTTATTGGTTGTTTTGGCTGTTTCTTTGTCGGCAGGATTTTTTATTTCTACTAAAATATATCATGATCAATGGCAAGGTATGATGAATGAACTTGTTAAAATCTCCGATAAACCAAGAATGAATATTATAGAAACTGAAGTCAGCCCAGATTCTTTAGAGCAGTCATCCTTTTATAATTTAAATAATCAAGTTTGGCTGATAGCCGTTAAAAAGACAAGTTTAGCAAAAAATATAGATATTTTAAATAAGATTCATTTTGACCAGGATTTTATAGGTTATGCGGTAGTAGTTACCAATGATGGCTGGTTAATGAGCAAAAATGATATCAAGGGCTTGAAAGATTTGGTTATTATAGATAATAAAAACATAATCTATGATGTAGAAGAAATTTTTGAAGATTCTATTTTGGGTATAACTTATTTAAAGATAAATCAAAATAGTTTACAGCCAATAGCTATTGGTGATTCGGATTTTTTGGAAATAGGGCAGTCAATATATTTAATTAAGCCAAATTTATATAACTACCAAAATGAGATTATTTTAAATTCAATTAGAAATCTCCACTCTCGCTTTATTAAAAATAGACAAGATTTAATACATCAACCCAAAGATGTTGTGATTTATGGGCTTTTAAATGATTATTTAGAGCAGGAATTGCCAATTATTGATCCTAATGCTCATTTTGTGGGTTTTTCTGTTAATTTTGATAATCAGACTTACTTATTGCCCAGTAAGTATATTAGGTATTCTTTAAACCAGTTTTTTAATAAAAATGAAATTGTTTATCCTAGTTTGGGAATTAGTTATATAAATTTAAGTGAAGTAGTGATTGATGCTGATTATCCCAATAAAGGCGTTTTGGTTTATAAAATTTTAGATAAGAAAAGTGATTTTCAAGAAGGGGACATTATCACTGAAATCGGCAGTGATGAATTAAACGAAATTAATTCCCTAAATACTATTTTATTAGATTATGATATTGGTGATAATTTAGATATTAAATTATTAAGGAATGGTATTATAAAAGACACTAAATACATTATTAGGGCCCTTAATGAAACCTATTAGATAAATAAATGATATAAAATTGTAAATTAATGGGAATGGGAATATATTATAAAAATTTAATAGAAATGTTTAAAGTAAACTATTATTTAATCCAGTTAGATAATGTCTTACGGGATTCACCCCGTTAGATAAGATAAACAATTGATACAAAATTAAATTAATGAGATTTATTATGAAAATTTATATAAGGAAATTTAAAAAAATAATTTATCTAACGGGGTGAATAGAAAACGCAGAGAAAAAATAATCCTTTTAAAGATTAAAGCGGGGCATACAAATGCCTTTGCTGAGCTTTATGATATGTATTTTAAACAGATTTATAGATATATTTATTTTAAGGTCCCTACTAAAGAAAAAGCCGAGGATTTGAGTAGTGAGGCGTTTTTAAAATCATGGGAGTATATTAATAAGCATAATAACATAGTCAAGAGTTTTCAGGCCTTTATTTATCAGGTGGCTAAAAATTTAATTGCTGATTTTTATAAGAAAAATAAAGAACTTCCTTTAGAATATGCAGAATCTACAGCAATAGAGGACCATTCTTTAGAGAAAAAAATAGAAAATATCTCAGATTGGCAAGTTTTAGAGGGTTCTTTAAAAAAATTAGGTCAAATTAACCAAAAATGGCAGGAAGTGGTAGTTTTAAGGTATGTTGAGGATTTGTCTATTAAAGAAATAGCTAAAGTAATGAATGAATCTGGGGCCAATGTGAGGGTGCTTTTACACCGAGCCATGGAAAAACTTAAAGAATTAACTAATTAAGACAAGAAAAAAGATTGTAATAGATCCATTTATGAGTTAATAAATGGCTTTTTTGTTGATAAAGTAGGTATTTTTTATCCACAGGTCTGTTTTTTTTGGATAAGTTGGTTGTGGATAAGTAGTGGATAAGCTAAAATGAAAAACCGCCGGTTGTTTATTGGCGGTTTTTTGATAATTTTAATTTTTGAAGACATTATATGCCCCTTAATGTCTTCAGAGGTTTTTAATCCTAATTTTTTGGCTGTTTGAGAGTCAAACCAAAATCCTATATGGTCACCAATTGGCTGATTTAGAAATTTTGATTGTCGTTCTTCAAGTTCGTCCTTGGGGCGATAAGTGTGGTAATAATAAGCTGGAAATAGAATATTATCTATTTCAATAACTATTTCCTGTTCAATATCAATTTCAATAGGATTTTTGAGATATATGAGTATATACTGGTGCAAATTTTGAATGTCAACAATTTCAACCTCAATTTCAATTTGACTCTCAGCTTTTTCAATGTTTTCCTTGCAACAGAAGTAACCAAATGTTGCTAGAAAAACAATAATCAGAATAATAAGTAGAAGATTAACATTGAACCTTCTTGCTTTTTTAATACTATTAATTTTTAGCATTTCTGCCTCCTGATTTTTGGTTTTATTAATTTATTGACTTTAATGTATTTTTTTATTTTTGTCAAGTAGTTCGACCCGACGGGTCGAAATTCGCTTGACATTTTTAATCAATTAACTAATATGTGAGTAAAGGGTCGCAAATTTAATCATTAAGCGATCTTTTTTTTTACCCCTTTTATAATAATACCCCCTCTGGTCTTTCAGACCCTCTCCCCTCCTCCCCTTGATAAGGGGAGGTGCCCGCAGGGCGGAGGGGTAAAGGGATGGGGGAGAATTAAAGAGGGGGTAAAAAAATAAAAGTGTAATTTATATTTCTAAATAATTTTAATTATAAATAAGTATAAACATCACCACCCCTTTCCATCCTCCGACCTGTCCCCTGAAGCTTTCCTGACCTCCGAAGCTTCAGCGAAGGAGGTAGCGAAAGGGGGAGTAGAAGTTCTACTTCTACGGAGGACGGGCACTTCCCCTCCTCAGCCCTTAATTTTTATTTTTATAGCATAATTTTACCTAAGACATAATTAAGAACAAATGCACCACCCCTCCTGCCTGCCGAAGCCTCGGCGCAGGCAGGCAATCCCCTCCTTATCAAGGAGGGGAAGCAAAGGGGAGGTGAACCCCGTTAACAACTTCATTGCTTTACGGGGTGAATTAAATTTATATGAGAATAAATAATCTAGCAAAATATAAGGGCAGAAGAAGAAAATTACGCAATAATATGACTCCAGCAGAAATTAAACTTTGGTGCATATTAAAAGGTAAAGATTTTACTAATTACAAATTCAGACGACAGCACGGTATTGGACCATATATTGTAGATTTCTACTGTCCACAATTACGATTAATTATTGAATTAGACGGTAGTCAGCATTTAGAACCAAAAAGCATAGTATATGACAAAAAGAGAACTCAATATTTTAATTCTCTAAATATTAAAGTCATTAGATTTTTAAATAATGAGATCTTAGGAAATATAGCAGGTGTAATTATGAAAATAGAAGATGATATTAAAACAATGAATGATGAATAGATTCATATAAAAGAATTGGAAGATATGGAATATGAATTTTAGCCACCCCGAGGGTCGGTCTTAAATTAATTTTGACACATTCTTTATTTTATGGCGTTATTTGAATTCATAAGAAATAAAAGAAATAAAAACCTTGACTTTTGGCTTGAATAAGCATAATATATTTGTAACATTTTGTTGTTTTATTCGTCATATTTAACGTATTCCTGAAATAAATTCAGGATGACAAAAATAAATTAAATTTATTTATATAAGCTAGGCAACAATGAAAGATTTAAATAAAAAATTAGCACAATTTAGAGAAATAGAGCCAGACGAAAAGTATTGGCATGTCAGTCGTTCAATTTTAATGAATACAATTGAAGTTACTACTAATAACACACAAGGACAACATTTTGGGAAATCCTTGTTTTTTAATATAAACATGTTTTTTAGATATACTATGCCTAGTTTTAAAATGGCTACTGTTAGCTTGGTTGTTATTGCTACAATTTTAACTACTGGATTTGGCGCTCAGGCCGCAATGCCGGGCAATCCTTTATATTATGTAAAAAAGGGAATGGAAAAAATGGAATTAGTTTTAGTTAAAGAAGGAAGTATTGAAGAAACCAATATCAGAATCAAACATGCTTCCAAAAGATTAGCAGAAATAAATTATTTATTAGAAAAGGATTCAGAAGATAAAAATATTGGCAAAGTTAGTGAAGACATGACTAATAATTTAAATACAGTTAAAGACAATTTTAAAAACATTTCGAAAATCGCAAACAAAGAAAAAGTTGTGGAATTAGCCAAGTTAATAGATCAAAATTCACTAAATACTTCTAAAACCCTGAGAATAAGTTCAGTAGAGATAATGGATGAAAAAACCAATCAAGCCATTAATGATGTTATGAAAATCAATACAGAATTGGGAATCAAGGCATTAGAAGTAATGTTAAGTGAGGAAGAATTAGGTGAAACCGAACAAAAATTAATTAATGAAAGTATTCAAAATAAAATAGAACTTTTACAGGATAATATAGTTCAGCAAGATAAAAATATTACTGAAGCCAGAGAAGGTTTAATAAATGTTGATTTAATATCTGGAATTGATGAGGTTGATGAGGTTAATATAGAAGAAGAAGATTTAATTGAAAATACCACCAGCACAATACCAAGCGAAGGAATAATTGAATTTAATATCAATAGAATAGTTCCGGACTCAGAACAAGTAACAATTTATTTAGAAGAGGCCAGAAAATTAGCAGCAGAGGGCAGATATGAAGAGGCCTTAATTGAGATAGAAAAAGTCCAATTAGAATTAGATTTAATGAGTAAGCTGGACGATGTTTTAAAAGAAAAAGTTGAGAAAATGAAAGCAGAGATTGAAGCGGTTAAATCTGCTACAGAACAAGTCATAGAATAGTATAATGCTAATCAACGAATTTACCCTGTTAAATAATATTTTGAAAAAATAATTTAACAGGGTGTATACTAATTATACTAATGAATGGGTTTTTGCCAATATACGAATGATACTAATAAAATATTTGTATTATCCCGCCTCTATTATAGATATAATTGTTGCGGGATCCCGCTTCGCGGGATTAGTAACATTTGTATATTAGTAAAGTAATTAACTAAACCTCATTTTAAGAGGTGGTTATATAAGTTCATTATTGTGTGATTGACAACCTAATTATTGCCCATTGAGCTTAAACAAGTAGAAAGATCGATGTCATTTGTATCATGAACTTGAATGAAATAAATAGTTCATGATAAGGCAACTGGTTTAAGAATTCAATGTTTAGAATGGGAAAACCATTTGGTAGTAATTCAGGCCAATCAAAAGCAATTTTGAACTATTAAAAAGGAAAAATTAATTATGTTAAAAAAATTATTCGTATTCACAGTCGTGTTTGCCATGACGGCAATGACAATGCCAGCAGTGAAGGTAGAGGCTGAGGATTTTGCAGCTGGGGACTTGATTAAGAGTTCTGCCAGCAGTGCCGTTTATTATTACGACGGTACCGAATTATTGGTATTCCCTCATGAAAAAATGTATTTTACCTATTATCCAGATTGGAGCGGGGTCCAAACAATTTCTGCAGATGATTTAGCAGGCCTTCCATTTAATGGAAAACACGTTACAGTAAGACCTGGAACAGTTCTTATTAAAGTTCCAGATTTTGCTTCTGTATATGCCGTAGAACCAGGTGGTGTTTTAAGACACGTAGCAGATGAAGCTACAGCTGTTACCCTTTGGGGTGATGCTTGGGCATCAATAGTTATTGATATTGGAAGTTCATTTTTTAGCGCTTATGATAACACAGACGCTATGGACAACCCAGTAGTTGCAACTGCTCATCCAGTAGGTTCTTTAATTAGATATACAGATTCTGATGACATCTATTATATTGATGTCGCAGTACAAAAGAGATTAGTAACTGAAGATGGATTTACAGCTAACTTTTTCAACGAAGATTATGTAGTTGAAAATGTTGCTGATACCATTACTTATACTGATGGTACTTCTGTTACAGTAGTTGAAGCTGATTTATTCCCAATTGCTGAAGGCGTAGTAGTTCCTCCAGTTACTGGTGGTGATTTAAGTATTGCTTTATCAGTAAATACTCCTGCTTCAGGAACTATACCATCTGGTACAGTTGTTGATTTCTTGAAATTTAATTTAACAGCAGGTGATGCTAATGTAGGTATGAATTCATTAGTTGTTTCACTTACTGGTCTTGGTGATGCTCAATATGTTAATGAAGTAACTATCTATGTTGCTGGTGTAAAAGTAGGAACTACTAGAGATATGAGTATAAGTAACAGAAATGCTACTTTTAACTTTTCTACCCCCATTGAAATTTTAGCATCTACCTCTAAAGAAGTTACTGTTAAAGCTAAAATTGAAACTCTTCAAACGGGTTATTTTGCTTTAGTTATCAATTCTGCTTCTGATATATTGGTAGATGGTGGTTCTGTAACAGGAACTTTCCCAATTACTGGTAGTACTATGAATGCAGTAACTGGTGTAACTTTAGGAGAATTAACTTTTGATGCAGAAGATAATGATACAAGTGCTCAGGTTGGTGAAGATGAGGTTAATTTAGTTGAATTTACTGTTGCCGCAGATAATGAAGAAGATATTTCTTTCCAAGGTTTGACTCTAAAGAACAGTGGAACTATTCGTGGTAGTGAAATGGGTGAAATGGCTCTTTATTATGATGATGTAGTAATTGCTACTGCTCAATTAAACGATGATAAATATGTCAGTTTTGCTTTTGATCCTATTCTAATTGAAAAAGGACAAACAGAAGATTTTAAAGTTCTTGGTGATTTTGATGGTGGAGCTACTGGTGATACTATGATTCTTTATATTAAAGATGACGTAGATGTTGTTGCCTATGGTGCTACTTATGGTTATCAAACAAGTGTTGCTAAAACAGCTATGGATAATGATGCTGGTGATTCAACAACTATTACTTTAACAGCAGGTGATTTAGTAATTAATTTTGATAAAACAGCTGTTCCAGCTGCTAATATTAAAAAAGATACTACTGATGTTGTTTTAGGTCGATTAGAAATGACTGCTAATGCAGAAACAGTTAGAATTACAGCATTAACATTCACATCTTCTGGTACCGCTGTTAGTTCTGATGATTTAGAAGAATTTGAATTAGTAGATCTAGCTACTGGTGGTATTACAGATTTATCTGCAGCTCATGCCGGTAATACTTATACTTTAACAACTACTGAAGAAATCTTGATTAATCAAGGTGAAACCAAAACTTGGGATGTTAGAGTTAATGTAACTGCTACTGCTGAAACTGATGATAAATATAACGTAACATTGGCTTCAGGTGGTATTACTGCTGAAGGTGAAACTTCAGGTTCTACTGTAAGTGATATAACTCCTTCTAGCATTACATCTAAGGATATGACTGTGGTTGTTGCTGATTTAACTCACGCAGTTAAAACATTAAACGCTGTTACTACAATTGCTGGTGGAAGTGATATTTCAGCTTACAAAGCTACTTTGAAAGCTTCTACAGCTTCTGCTATTACTGTTAAAAAAGTAATATTCGAAGATGATAATGCTTCTACAGCTTCAACATTCAACAATGATGATATTACATCAGTTGATTTAGTAATTGATGGCAATGTTGTTAAGACTCTATCAGGAACTAAAATTGTTGAAAGTTCTACTGAGAACAAAATTACATTTGATGGATTTACATATGTAGTTCCAGCCGGAGCAACACATGAAATGTATCTAAAATTAAATTTTGCTTCTACTATTACTAAGGGTACTTCTACTAATGATTTTGCTCTTAATGTTTTAGCTACTACTGGTATTACTGCTAAAGATGAAGATAGTAAAACGGTTGCTGTAACTGAAGATACAGCTGCTGGACCAACAATTACTGTTAATAATAACGGTTACTTGGATGTCTGGGTACATTCTGATGATGTTAATACTCCAGGAGCTGCTTATGTAATTGCTGGTGAAACTTCAGATCCTATGGGCGTTCTTAAATTTGACGCTCAATATGAAGATGTTAAAGTAACTAAATTAGCTTTAGTTAATCAAAACATAGACAATGTTAATAACATTGCCAAAGTTGAATTAATGAATAAAGCTACTTCAGAAATTGTAGCTGAATCAACAGATATTACTTTAGTTGATTCTGGTGATCTTGATGGTGCTTATGCTACTGGTACTTTTACTATGGCAGATTTAGCTTGTGTTGCTGATGAAACTACTACAACAACTATTAATGGTGTTGATGTAGCTTATAAATCACTTACTGCTGATTGTAATGGAACTGATGGTGAGGATACTATTGCAATATTAGCAAAATTAGTTATTGCTATTAACACTGATGTTACTGTTAGTCCACTTGTTACTGCAGCTGCTACTGCTAATACTATTACAATAACTGCTGATACTCATGGACCTAATTATACATTAGCTGCTACTACTGATTCTGCTGTTCAAGTAATTGTTACTCCTTCTGCTGTTATGACTGGTGGTATTGTTGATACTCTTGTTAATGATACTTTAGTTACTTTTGATGATTGGAATTATATAGTAGAAGAAGTTGGAATAACAGAACTATATCCTATTGTAACTACTAAAGAAATTGGTCCTAGTTCTGAACAAGTAGGTACAGATGCTGGTGTAGATATCATATTTGAGATTCATGTTATTGAAGCAGAAGGAAATGAATCAGCAAATATTCTTTCTATGGTTGCTAGTGCTGCTCCAAGTGCCACTGACAGTATAAATAACTATGAAGATAGTATTGTAGATGGTGATACTGCTAATACCGTTGCTGCTTTAAATTCAGTTCACACAGCAGGTGTAAAAGTTACATCTATTGTAAATGATTTAAGTGATGGAGCATTAACAAATGGTCAGAAGATTATTGGTAAATTCAAATTCAATGTAGCTTCAGGAAATAATAAAACAGATGCTGGTGAAGCTTCAGAGTTTGCTTTTGGTAGTATTCTTGATATCACGGTTTCTCAAAATAATGCTACTACTTTACAGAACACTGGTGGTACAAATGACTTCTACATCTATTGGTTATCACAACCAAATACTAAGGTTACTATTACTGACTGGATAGACGATTCAGGAACTATTGCAGCTAATTTAGCAGCTTTACCTAGTATTATTGGTGAAGATACACTAATCATTGAAGCTGTTAATATTACAGACGCTGGTAATGATGGTGATTATGTTCAAATTAAGTTGATGGATATTAATAGTTCTTCTAATAATGATTTTGATTGGTTAGATGGATTAACTACTGATGAAAACTTAGGAGTAAGATTACTTTACTCTGACGTTGCAGGTGGAATATTATCTAACTAATTGTTAGTTGATACTTGTAAGTCTTACGAACTTATCTAAAATCGTAACGATTATCCCGCTTTCTTCGGAAAGCGGGATTTTTGTTTATTCAGCACCCTAGGGGTGATGAAAAAGCGGTGGCTTAGAACTCGCACCCTTAGGGTGCAAGTTCTTTGACCCCGTTAGATATTAGTTATCTGGCTGGGGTTATCTAACGGGGTTGACCTATTTTTTTTATGTCTGAAAAAGAATTATTTCAAGAAAAATATAAAATTAAATCAATCCGATTATCATTTTGGAATTATTCAAATTCTGGACATTATTTTATTACCATTTGTACGAAAGATAGAATAGATTATTTTGGTAAAATAAAAAATGGAATAATATGTTTGAATAAATATGGTTCAATTATTTGTCAGGAAATATATAGAACACCATTAATTCGTAAAAATGTGGTTATTGATGAATTTATTGTAATGCCAAATCATATTCATTTGGTTTTGGAAATTAATAATGCGTTATTAAATAATGAATCCGTAGAGACGCAATGCATTGCGTCTCTACCAAATACATATAAAAATACATTTGGACCTCAAAGAAATAATTTATCATCAATTATGCGTGGATTAAAATCCATTATTACCAAACGAATTCATCAAAATGGATTAATTAATTTTCAATGGCAATCACGTTTCTATGATCATATTATTCGTGATGAAGAAGATTTATATAGAATTAAAGAATACATTCAAAATAATCCTCTTAATTGGAATAGGGATAGAAATAATTTGTATAAATAATTCTGATATTGCTCTTAGGACGTTCTAAAAAAAGTTAACCCGACGGGTTGGGTTAATATGTAGCCGTCGATTTTGTTGTTTACCCTGTTGAATAATTTTAAATTCTAATAATTCTAATGAATTTAAAATTAAAATTTAACTAGTTAAATTTTATTCAATAGGGTTAATAAGTTCGTTTTGACTAAGTAATTATTTAAGTGTAGAATATAAAATATAAGTATTTAAGAACTTAATAAAGAAAGTTATGTTAAAAAGCGATTTAAAACAAATTAAACAAATTGTTGATACAAGTATCAATAAAAGCATTAAAGAAAACAACAAAAAGATTTTTAAAAAAATAGATGATTCTGCAGAAAGTATAGCTATCAATACTAATGAAAGCTTTGATGAATTAGAAGGTAAAATGAATAAAAGATTTGATGGAATTGATGAAAGATTTGATGGAGTTGATGATAGATTAGATGGAATTGATAAAAGGTTAGATGGAATTGATAAAAGATTGGAACAGAAAGCTGACAGGAATACATTACTAAATTGGGCAGACGATAGAATTTTAGAGTTAGAATTGGATCGAAATAAAGTAAAATATTTTCACCCCGTTAGATAAATTATTTTTTTAAATTTCCTTATATAAATTTTCATAATAAATCTCATTAATTTAATTTTGTATCAATTGTTTATCTTATCTAATCCCATTAGAGATAAGTTTCTAACGGGATTAGATGTTAGTTATCTAACGGGGTACATATTAAAGAGTGGAAAAATTTACCACCAGCTTCTAAAATTAATAATGCTTTAGTTAAAGAAGGTATTAAATAGAAAATATAGATCAGGAACTCTTCGTTTTTTGACGAGAACGAGGGGTTTTGTTTTTAGTATTAGAGCCTCACCCTCCGCCTCGGCTCGTCCGTCTAGGCGGGCGAGACAGGTCCGCCTTGGCTCGGCGAGACGGGCTGACCCCTCTCCATCCCGTCTGCGGGGCAAACGAGGTCTGCGGGGCAGAGAGGGGTATTTACTTAAATATATATTAATACCTGGTAATTATTTACTAGCATTAATTGAAAAAATAAGTAAGTCCCGTTAGTCCCGCTTAGAGATAAGTTTCTAACGGGATGAATGAATCGTCACCGCAAACCACCGCAAACGGAGCAAGCCACCGCAAAAGCGGGACAGGCGGGATCCCTTCCGAGGGAGAAAAAGATTGAAAAATATAATATACATTTTAATTGTGGGAGCTTTTGTCTCTTGTCTTTTTACCCCGTACCAAATTTTAGAAAAATTTATACGGGGCAAGTTTTTAGATCTTGGATTTTTTCTTATATCACTTCTAAATCAATTCCTTTTAGGATCATAGTAGAGCTGATGTCTATGACTTATATTATCTTGGCTTTTAAATTTACTAATTTAAGAGCTGGGTCTATGAGAGCTGGGTCTATTGACATCTTATTTCACTTTTGATACAATATTGTCATATATATGAAATATAAAGCTAAAAACAATTTACTTGAGGAATTAAAATTCTTATCATATTTTAATAAGAGAGATGTTTATCAATTAGGAAAAAATGAAAAAACAAATAATCTTAAAGATAATACAATTGATACATATATAAGTCGCTTTTTAAAACATAAAGATATTATTTCTCTTAAAAGAGGTATTTATGCATCTACTGATTTTTACAATAAAAACAAAGATGATATTTCTTACTTATTTTTTCTTGCGAATATTCTTCGAAAACCATCCTATATAAGTTCTTGGACTGCCCTTCAGTACTATAATCTAGCCACCGAAGCAATATATACAGTTACATCAGTTACACCAAAAATTACTAGGAATTATAAAACAAAAGTAGGTACTTTTTCGTATCGATCTATAAAAAAAGATTTATTTTCGGACTTTTTTTTAGTAAAAGATAAATTTGATTTTTTTATTGCTTCTCCATCGAAAGCCCTTTTTGATTTACTTTATTTCAAAACAAAACAATTCAGAGGTATAAAAATAGAAAATATAGATTCACTGATTGAAGAGTTACGAATTGATATTAATGAAATGGATAAAGAAGAGCAGAAAAAATTTTATTCTATGATAAATAATTACATATGTCATGAATAACCAAATTATTATAACACTTAAAAAAAAGTTAGAAGAGATTTCTTCATCAACACACACTGGAATAAATCCAGAAGTGCAACGCAATGCTCTTAAAGAGGAATTACAATTTTATGTACTTAATTTTATTTATCATCACCCAAAATATAGTAATTGGATTATGTATGGTGGTTCTGCTCTTCGTATTTGCCACAATTTAAACCGAATGTCTATTGATCTAGATTTCGAAGTTAATCATAAAGTAATAAATACTTTTTTAGATGAACTAAAAAATGAGATAATAGTATATTTTGAAGATACTTATAGTATTGATTCTGACTTCCTTACTATTACAAAAACAAACAATAGAGGGCTCACATTAAAATTTCATATAGGTGAAGAATTGGGTTTAACTTTTCATTCCAAACAAGTACATGTCAAAATTGATCTCAATCATTTTGTTGCACCTAAAACAGTAACAGAACGTATACCAATAAATAGAAATCAACTTTCTTTTATTATCAGCACATACAACATGTCTTCGCTTATGGCTAGTAAAATTGCCGCAATTTTTTTACGTGGTCAACGTGGAGTTGGTAAAACGATATATGAAGAAAAAGGTCGTGATATTTATGATTTACTTTGGTATATGAATAAAAAAATAGTTCCAAATTTAGATTATCTTGCAGCTAAAAATGTAAATTTTGCTGATCCAAAAGAACTATTTAATCAAATAACAGTAAAAATATTAAATAGTAGCAAAACTGATACAAATCTAAAGGAAGATCTTCCACCTCTTTTTACAGAACAGACATATATTAATAATTGGCTCAAAAATTGGCGAGAAAGTTATTTAAATCTATTAGAAGAATATAAAATTAATACAGTAACTAAAATTGAAGAAATAAATATATATCAAGATTTTCATACTGACATATTTTCCTTTACATATTCATATAGAACAGAAGATAATCAGTTAGTAATGATTACATATCAAATTAGTGATTATTGGATTGACTTTGGAGATGGCGACTTATCAATCAAAACTAGTGATAAAATAAAACAACTTCTTAAATTTAATACTAAGGGATCAACTAGTCATCCTCCGTCACAAAACAAAATAGATCAATATGCTGAACTATTCTATCAAAAGACTGAGGACTTTTTAAGAAAGACAAATCGTATTATGTTTGGTAATTCTATTATAACCAAAGTAGTCAGAATGACCGCTGATAATTTGAATCAAAAAGAACAAATTTTGCTTAATAAATCAGCATTAATTGATTGTAAATTAGATGATTTACTTAAATAGAAAATTGTTGGGAGAAGAAAAAGAAATTAAAAATTTTGTTTTGTTTGAAAACATTGACTAAAAAAATAAATTTTAATATTATTAATTTATGGAGTACAAGTCCATAAATTATAATTAAAATATTAGTTAGTTATGAATGACTTAGAAAAATATATACACTTTTGAGGGTAAAAAATCATTTCTTAAATCTTTAAAATAAGGGTGTATGAAACCCGGTAGATAAAAACAACCCCATCCTGTCATCTCGAGCGAGCTGTGAACCAGAACATAGTGATCGGTTCACGGCAAGTCGAGAGATCTCATTACATTAGCTAACTAATACCAAGAGATTTCTCCACTCCGTCCCGCTGAACGGGACTTCGGTCGAAATGACAAGGTGTGGTGAGGTTTTGTTTTTTCAGGATTCTTGCTGTATAATTGTTTTATAAATCCCTATACCTAATTTAGGGTTAAGGATATTATATTGACTAAAGAATTTAATTTTAGTATTATTAATTTATGGAGTACAAGTCCATAAATTATAATTAAAATATGGAGTTATGATTAAAAGATTTTACAATATAAATAAATTATTAAAGCCTAATAAAGTTTTAATAATTTATGGAGCACGTAGAGTCGGCAAGACAACATTGTTAAAAGATTTTTTACAGAAAACTAAATTAAAATATAAATTAGATTCTGGAGATAATATTAGAACTCAAGAAATCTTAGGTTCTCAAAATTTTGATGAAATTATTGAATATGCTTCGGGTTATGATTTAATTGCCATAGATGAGGCTCAACAAATTCGAAATATTGGTATGGGCTTAAAAATATTAGTAGATCAAATTCCAAATATTAAAATCATAGCTACGGGGTCTTCATCCTTTAATTTATCACAAAAAATAGGAGAACCATTAACCGGTAGAAATATCACTGTTAAACTTTATCCATTTTCTCAATCTGAATTATTAGTTAGATATAATAAGTTTGAATTAAAAGAAAAATTAGCTGATTTTCTAATTTTTGGTGCTTATCCAGAGGTAATTACAGCTTCTTCTAAAAAAGAAAAGAAAATAATATTAACAGAATTAGTTAATTCCTATTTGCTAAGGGATATTTTTTCTTTAGAAAAAGTAAAGGCACCAAAAAAAATATTAGATTTATTAAAATTGATTTCTTTTCAAGTAGGAAGCGAAGTATCTTTAAATGAATTAGCAACTCAGCTTGGTTTGGATGTTAAAACAATAGATAGATATTTAGATCTTTTAGAAAAATCTTTTATTATTAAGAAAGTGGGGTCTTTTAGCAGAAATTTAAGAAATGAGGTTTCCACAAAATGTAAATATTATTTTTTAGATAATGGAATTAGAAATGCAATTATTTCTCAATTTAATATTCTAAAAGATAGAAATGATGTCGGATTTTTATTTGAGAATTTTTTAATATCAGAACGCTTAAAATCTAATTTTTATAATAATAATTTTATTATTCCTTATTTTTGGAGAAATTATAATGGTAAAGAAATAGATTTAATAGAAGAAAAAGATAATAAGATTTTTGCTTTTGAATTTAAATGGTCAGAAAAAAAGAAACAAAGATTGCCAGAAGAATTTTTAGAAAATTATAAAAATGTAAAATATAAAATTGTAAATCAAAATAATTATTTAGAGTTTATTTAGCGACGTAGAGCCTGCCTGCCCGTCCTCCGCAGTAGCAGACTACTGCTACGGAGGATGGACGCGTAGCCGCTTCGGTCGCCGACGTGCCAAAGCCACTTTGGCGACGGCACGCGAAGGCAGGCGAGAGAAATATGAAAGTAATCTTTTATATTTCCGAGCCGAGGAGTTTACCCCGTTAAATAGCTTTAGATTTAATGGGGCTAACACAGGTTTACCCTATTAAATAATTAAATTTTGATTCTTGAAAATTAATTGAAATTGTATAAAATACAAAATTTAAATTTAACAGGGTGAAATACCTCGTCCCGCAGACGGGACGAATTCGTATGAGCGGAGCGAATTCTGATTTAATACCCTGTCAGCTTGCCCTGAACCAGAAATCGGTACAGGGCTTGCTGCGGGGAACCTTTATTTTATAATTCTTAATATAATATTACCTTAAAAAAGTAAAGAGATAATTATTTTATGAATCCCGTTAATATTTATTTTACGGGATGAGCGACTTGGAAAAAATATTAAAAAATAGTATTTACATTTTAATAGTCGGAGCTTTTGTCTCTTGCCTTTTTACCCCGTACAAAATTTTAGAAAAATTTATACGGGGCAAGTTTTTAAATCTTGGATTTTAGTATTTCTAGATTTGAATCGGAGGATGTGTTTTTTTGGGAATATTGACAGTTTTATTTGAATAGTATAAACTGAAAGTAGTTTCAAAAATTTGAAAACACTTTCAAATTAATATTAAACTTAAATTAACAGATGTTTAAAATAACAAAGAATAACAAAAAAATAATTAATTTATTGGCGGATTATCCTAATCAGCAGTTTTTTACTAAAGAAATATCAAGTAAACTTAATATTTCTCTTGGAGGAGCTCATAATAGTTTAAAAGAATTAACAAAAAATAAAATAATTATTATGGAGCAGAAAGGGAATATGAAATTTTTTCAGATTAATCTTCAAAATTCATTGGTAAAGCAATTTAGAGTAACTTTTATAACCGAAAAATTATCAGAGATAATTAAAAAAATTAAAAAGTATAGTAAAAAAATTATTTTATTTGGTTCAGCTTCTAGAGGGGAACAAGATAAAGAAAGTGATGTTGATTTATTTATCTTAACTAATGATCCTCGCGAAGTTAAGGAGATGCTTAATAAGTGTAATAAAAAAATGTTAATTAATTTTATTATTAAAAGTCCAAATGAGTGGAGTGAGATGGAAATTAAAGAGTCAGAATTTTATAATGAAGTTAAAAAAGGAATTATTTTATATGAGCAGTCATTTTAAAGAGTGTTTGAAAACAAGAAAAATTAAGAAATTTTCTAGGGGTAAATTTTTAGTTTCCAAAGAAATTAAATTAGCGAAGGATGATTTAAAATTTGCTAAAAAAAGTTTTAAGGAAAAAAATTATCGCTGGTGTATTATTCAAACATATTATTCTATGTTTCATTCTGCTCGGGCATTGCTTTATAATAAAAATTATAGAGAGCATAGTCATTTTTGCTTAAGAGAAGCAATTAGGGTTTTATATGTAGAAAAAGGCAAATTTAGTCTTGCTTTATTAGATGCTTTAGCAGAAGCCAAAAATCTACGAGAGGCGGCGGATTATTATGGTGATTATAGTGGAATAAATGCTAAAAAGTTATTACAAAAAGCTGATAAATTTATTAAAAAAAGTAAAGAGATAATCAATATATGAATCCCGTTGATAATAATATCTTACGGGATGAATCCCATTAGATAGAACTCACAGAGTTCGCTATCTAACGGGACTAACGGGATGAAAATATCAGAAAAATTACAATTTATTATCAAAATTTCTGATTTAACTCAAGAAAAATTAGCCAATCAGCTGAAGGTTTCTTTTGCTACTTTAAATAGTTGGATTAATGAAAGGTCAATACCTCATCAGAGAAATCAGAAATTAATAGATGATTTATATCGTCAATACACTGGTCAAACAAAAATTCCAGACAATGTTTTAATTGCTAAAAAAGAGTTGATTTTAACTAAAAGCAAAAAATATCAGAATATTATTAATTCAATAGTTAAACGCCAGGATCTTTTTGATCAATTTGTTTTATCATTAACTTATAATTCAAATAGTATTGAAGGCAGTACTTTAACTGAAAACGAAACTAGAGCTATCTTGTTTGATAATGCTTCCATACCCCATAAACAAGTTATTGAACATTTAGAGGCCAAAAATCATCAAACTGCTTTAAATTATCTTTTCAGTCAGACAAATAGAAATTTAATAATATCAGAAGATATTATTTTAAAATTACATAGTATTTTAATGAATAGTATTCAAGAAGATGCTGGGAAATACAGGGATCATGGGGTGAGAATTGTAGGCGCTAATTTAGCAACTGCTAATTATTTAAAAGTACCTAAATTAATGCAAGATTTAGTTAATAATATTAATAGAAAAGAAAAAGACTTAATTAAACAAGTTGCAAGTATTCATGCTAGTTTTGAACAAATTCATCCATTTTCTGACGGGAATGGTCGGATTGGACGCCTATTAATACAAATGATGCTGATGCGTTATAATATAGCACCGGCTATTATCAAGCAAGAAGATAAGAGATTTTATTATTCTTATCTTAGTAGGGCTCAAAAAACAGGAGATACAATATCATTAGAAAATTTTATTTGCGATGCTATTTTGATGGGTTTTGATTTGATTGAAAAGCTTGTTTAACCAACCTTGAGGGTCGGTTGGCTCTCTGTCAAATAGCGCGGTGCTTAAGACAATAAAAATATAATTATTATAATAACTTTTTTTATAGTATTTGTATTTTAAGCGCCCTTACAAGAATTTAGATACAATTCAAATGAAGACAGGTA
>Ga0222683_1000061_pt1 | contig 52861 bp, 52 predicted proteins | sample AntAcemetage1073_FD_179841 | JGI IMG/M metagenome (GOLD analysis project Ga0222683, IMG submission 179841) | Saline water microbial communities from Ace Lake, Antarctica - #1073 | ecosystem: Environmental > Aquatic > Non-marine Saline and Alkaline > Saline | place: Antarctica: Ace Lake... | reverse complement strand
GTCTTCATCGTTTCCCCATGCGGTGATCAGCGGGACGTTGTCGGTGAGTGCGATCGCCCGGAATGCTGGGGTCTTGCCCTGTGAAGCCAGCTTCTGTAGGTCGTTTGCCATATGCGAAGCAGTGGCCGCACTTCCACCGTTTCCGATGATAAACATCGTCCGCTCCTCCACACGCGCGCGCTCCAAGACCTTGACCACCTCGCCAATTGCCGCCGGATCGATCGATCGCAGTCCCTGTTCCAATCTGCTGATATACTCACTGACGTAATCCTTCATTTATTCCTCCACGTAGATGATGCGGCTGCCCTGCCCCTCAAGCGCAAACGGAATCCTCCGCAGGCCGAGCGCCTCCATCCGTCGGACGAGTTTACCTTGTTCTTCCGGGTCACAGTAGAGGAGGAGGAATCCTCCCCCTCCTGCGCCGAGGATCTTTCCACCCTGCGCACCAGCCTCAAGCGCAGACTTGTACCATTCGTCGATCCTCGGGTCGGTGATTCCGCTCGCGATCTGGCGCTTGATCATCCAGCTACGGTGCAGCAGTTTGCCCACGGCCTCCGGATGATTATTGCACAACGCTTCGTGTAATTCCTCGGCCAGCCTGACCAGTAGGCCAAGTTCGCGGTTCGCTGTTCCCTTCCGCGTCTTGGTGACTTGCTCATTCAGTATATCCGAGCTTCGTCGCTGCATGTGCGTGTAGAACAAGAGGAGAGATTCGGACAACCTGCGTCGCGTAGATTGCTCGCAGATGATCGGCTCTACGAGGACCGAGTCATCACGATTGAAGTGAATGTAGTTGAGCCCGCCATAGGCGGCGGCGTATTGATCCTGCTTGCCGATCGGCTGACACAGTGTGTCGATCTCGATCTCGCATGCTTCGCGTGCCAGGCGCTCCGCTCCGCTAAAGCGGTCGGCGTAGGCATGAAGGGCGTGCAACAGGCCTACGGTGAGGGTTGAGGAGGAGCCGAGCCCCGTCCCAGCCGGGATGTCGGCGATCGTCGATATCTCCACGCCGCGATCGATACCCGTTTTGCGCAGGGCTGCGCGCACGATCTCGTGCTTCAGATCATCGACGCGATCCACAATCTCGGTATCGGAATACGAAACGCGGATTGAGTCATCAAATCGCCTGTTCACCGTGACGTACATGTACTTGTCGATCGTCGTTGACACAACGGTCGCTCCGTGTTCGCGGTAGTAGGAAGGAAGATCGGAACCGCCGCCAGCGAAGCTGACGCGAAACGGGGTGCGGGTAATGATCATGAGTATCTCCTTTGAGCCTCTTCGTAGCGGGCGTGCGTCCCGATGTCAAGGAGTTCCTCTGTGCTCTCGTAGGCGTAGAGTCTCTTCCCCGCCTCTAGCGCACGCGGAAAGAGGTCGACGATGAAATCAGCCGGTTCGTGCGGTGAAAGAAACTCGAGTATCTGCGGTTCCAATAAGTACAGTGCGGCGTTGCCGAGGTTTCCATGGGAGAAGTCGCCCGGTGCGTGGTGCAGATTGACAACCTTGTTATCAGTATTTACCTCCACGATATCACAGTCGTGCGGGCGATCCGTTCGCTGCACGACAAGCGTCCCCATCCCGCCGTGAGCGCGGTGGAACGTCTCCAACTTCTTGAGGTCGAACTGCGTGAGGATATCCCCGTAGACAACAACGAATGGCTCATCAAGCAGCTGAGAAAACGCGCGCAGCGCACCCGCGGTTCCCTGCAATTCTTCCTCTTTGGAGTAGGTAATTCGGGCTCCGTAGCGGCTCCCATCGCCGAGGTGCGCCCCAATCATCTCCCCTAGGTGATGGAGATTGATGAACAGGTCGTGGATTTCGTAGCTCGCGAGCCAGGCGATCGTGTGGTCAATCAGCGGCTTATCCCCGATCGGAAGGAGCGGCTTCGGAGTGGTGAGAGTCATTGGCAGGAGGCGCTCTCCCTCGCCCGCGCACAGGATCACGCCTTTCATGAAGTACCTCCGGCAGTGCGAGTGACGAGTGACGCGTGAGGAGTGATGCGTGATCGGTGCTGAGTGACCGGTGACGAGTAATGAGTGATGGGTGAAGAAGCGAAATTGGTGGAAGGCTGCACGGTCATCGCTTGCCTCCTGTTTCTTCAAGGATCGTCTCTATTGCTGCTGGCAGATCTGCTACGATTAGATCCGGCTTCACCTCGAACAATCCGTCCCTCCCTGCAAAGCCGGTCTCAACGAGGATCGTGCGGCAGCCGGCGCGCTTTCCAGCGAGAATGTCGCTTGTGGAATCGCCCACAAGGTAAGACAAGGCCGGGTCGATGCCATGCTCATCGCGAGCCCGTGCAAGCATCCCCGTCCCTGGCTTGCGGCAAGGGCAGTCCTTCAGGTACTCGGTCACCGTTGCCTGCGGATGGTGCGGACAGTAGTAGAGAGCATCCAGGTGTGCCCCATGTCTCGCAAGTTCTCTGCGCAGGCGCGCGTGAATCTGCTTCAGATCTGCGATCGTCAAGTAGCCCTTGGCGATCCCCGCCTGGTTGGTGACGACAATCACCGGAATACCCGCTGCGTTCAGCCTCGCGATTGCCTCGCCAGCGCCGCCTATCAGCTCCAGATCCTCTGCGCGGTTCAGGTGATCGATCTGCTCTACGATAACACCGTCGCGATCGAGAAAAACCCCCCAATTCAGCATCTAGCGCACGACAAGGCTCACCATCTTTCTCGGGATGGCGATCGCCTTGACCAGCTTCTTGCCGTCGAGTTTGGATGAGACCTCCTCTTTGCCAAGAACGTACTCGCTCAACGCATCCGCGTCGGACGCGATCTCCATGGGTACGGTTACCCTCACTCGCACTTTGCCGTTGACCTGCACGGGGATTTCCAGCTGCTCTTCGGCGATCGCCTCTTGGGAGAACTTGGGCCACGCCTGATCGAGGACAGCGTCATTATCACCATTGGTGTGCCCGATCCGCTGCCACATCTCCTCACAGACAAACGGGGTGAACGGCGAAAGGATGAGGATCAGCCCCTCGATTACGGCACGCAACAAGGCGTCGCTGCCTCCGTCGTCGGCGTACGGGTAGGTGTCGTTAACAAGCTCCATGATCGCTGAGATGGCAGTGTTGAAGTTGAACTTCCCCTCGATGTCCTCGGTCACTTTCTTCACCGTACGCTGGTAGCGGCGCCAGAGCGAGCGGGCCGCCTGATCTAGCTGCGCTGGGTCGAAATTGGCCGGAGCGCCCACTATGCGGTCGGCGTTTGTCACTACGAGCGTCCACACGCGGTTGACGAAGCGAAAAGCTCCTCGCACCCCTTCCTCAGACCACTCGATATCGCGGTCTGGAGGGCCCATGAACAGTGTGTACAAGCGCTCCGTATCTGCTCCGTACGCATCGATGATCTCCGAGGGGGCGACAACATTCTTCTTCGATTTGCTCATCGAGAAGTTCGATACCTCGACCTCTTTGCCGCAGTGGGGACAGCGCCCGCCCTTCACCTCGTATGGATATAGCCAGCCGTGCTCAGGGCAGCGATAGGCCATGTGACAGACCATCCCCTGCGTGAACAGGCGCTTAAACGGCTCGGAGAAGCTGAGGTAGCCCATGTCCTCTAGTGCCTTCGTAATGAAACGCGAATAGAGCAGGTGCAAGATGGCGTGCTCCACCCCGCCCACGTACTGATCGACCGGGAGCCAGTTGTTCACATCGTCGACGACGAACGGGACATCGTCGTTCTTGGCCGAGATGTAGCGCAGGTAGTACCACGAGGAATCGACGAATGTGTCCATCGTGTCCGTATCGCGCTTGGCCGGGCCGCCGCAGATGGGGCAGGTTGTCTCCGCGTAGCCGGGGATGTCGGCCAGGCCCATCTTGCCGATGAAGGCTACCTCCGGTAGCTTGATCGGAAGGTCCTTCTCCGGAACGGGGACGATGCCGCACTTGTCGCAGTAGATGACGGGAATCGGCGCACCCCAGTAGCGTTGGCGGGAGATGAGCCAGTCGTGTAGACGGAAGTTAATCGCTGCCTTCCCCTTTTCTGTCTCCTCCAGCCAGGCGGTTACCCTGCTTGTCGCCTCTTCGCCAGGGGTGCCGCTCAATTGGCCTGAGTTGATGATATTCCCATGCTCGGCATGGGAAAGGACGTCGCGGTAGAAGGGGAGGCTCGACATCGCCTCCATCACCGTGCGGTACTTGCGCGAGGGTTCATAGAGCGCATGGCAGCGCTCCATAATTGCCCGATCTGTTGCTACGGAGTCAAGTGCGATGATTTCGTCGTGGAAGATGAATAGCCAGCGTCCGCCAACCACTTCGGTCCAACTACCGGGTTTGAGGTACTCCTGCACAAGTTTGGCGTATGTGTCGGCGCTATCGGCGCTCATCGTCAGATAGAGGCCGTCCTCGCTCTTCTTAAACGGGAATCCGGCTTCACGTAGTGCACTCTCGATATCGCCATTGACGCTCCCGATTGGGATGTAGCTCTTGGTCACGGCGTCGGTGCGCTCGATCACCGGGATGATCGGAAGACCAAACTTGATGGCGAAGGCGAAGTCACGCTCGTCGTGTGCGGGTACGGCCATAATCGCGCCCGTGCCGTAGGTCATCAACACATAGTCGGAGATCCATACGGGGATCTTCTCCCCATTCACCGGATTGATCGCGTACCCGCCGGTGAACACGCCAGTCTTCTCCTGTTCGGTCGATGTTCGCTCAACCGCGGTCCGTCTCGCCGTTTCCTCGCGATACGCGGTCACAGCCGCGCGCTGCTGTGCTGTAGTCAGTCTGTCGACGAGGCGGTGTTCCGGTGCCAGGACCATGAACGTTGCCCCCCATAGGGTGTCAGGGCGGGTGGTGAAGACGACGATCTCCTCATCATCTTCCGTGAGGAACGTCACCTCCGCACCAACGCTCCTGCCGATCCAGTTTGACTGCATCTTCTTCACATTCTCCGGCCAGCCGTCGAGTGTCTTCAGATCATCGAGGAGGCGATCGGCGTAGTCGGTGATTTTGAAGAACCACTGTTCGAGCGTCTTCTGCACCGGCGGTGTGCCGCAGCGGTCGCAGACGCCACCGACGACCTGCTCATTGGCAAGGACGGTATCACAGGTGGGGCAGTAGTTGACCGTTGCCTTCTTCTTGTAGGCGAGACCGTGCTCATACAGCTTGAGGAAGAGCCACTGCGTCCATTTGTAGTAATTGGGCAGGCAGGTCGTCACCTCGCGCTCCCAATCGTACTCGATCCCCCAGGCGCGGAACTGCTCCTTGGCGTGAGCGATGTTGTTAAGTGTCCACTCGCGCGGATGGATCCCACGTTCGATCGCCGCGTTCTCCGCCGGCAGGCCAAACGCGTCCCAACCCATAGGGTTTAGGATGTTGTACCCGCGCATTCGGTAGAAACGGGTGACGACGTCGCCGATGATGTAGTTTCTCCCGTGCCCGACGTGGAGCGACCCCGACGGGTATGGGAACATGTTCAGGTAGTAGAACTTGTTCTCTATTGCATCTGTCGGTGCGCGGAAGAATCCGCGCTCGCGCCAGAAGTCGCGCCAGCGCTCCTCGATCTTCCTAAAGTCGTACCGCTCTGTCTTCTCATCTACCATAGCCTAAGTTCTCCCCTTGCCAACCGCTCCGCTTCCTGCAACAACTCATGCACATCCTTCATCGAACGCATCTCGCTGTACAGCCGCAGGATCGGCTCCGTCCCTGAGGCGCGGAACAGGAGCCAGCCATCCTTGAATCTCAGCTTGATCCCATCGAGGGTCTCCACACTCATCACCTTGCGCCCCGCAAACGTCTCTGGCGGATTCTCCTTGAGCTTGGCGACAACCTCCAAACGCCCTTCTACCTCGATATCGCGGCGATGGTAGAACCGCGGGCCGTACTTGTCGAACAGCGATTGCACAAGCTTGCTCGCGGGCTTACCTGCACTGGCCACAATCTCGGCTAGGAGCACGGAATGAAGGACGCCGTCCCGTTCCGGGATATGCCCTTGGATGGCGATGCTTCCGCTCTCCTCGGCCCCGATCAAGACATCGCCCCGCTTAAGGATCTGCTCGCAGTGGTGCTTGAACCCGATTGGAACTACGATCTGAGTCAGACCGTAGTCTTCGCACATATCGTGAGCCATATCGGTGAGGTTGAACGCGGTGACGACCGACCCGCGCAAGCCGCGCTCTTCGACGAGGTAGCGGAAGATGAGGGCGAAGGTGATGTGGGCATCGATGAACCCGCCCTTTTCGTCCATTGCCGAGATGCGATCGCCATCGCCGTCCGTGACCACGCCGATCATGTTGCGCTTCCGCCGGCGCAGGGAGGCGATCACCGCGCGTAGCGGAACGAGGTTTTCCTCCAGCGGTTCGGGCTTCTTCCCGCCGAAGAGTGGATCGTGACGTCCGCGGATCTGAGTGTAGGAAACGCCGTACTCGCGCAGAAGCTGCGACACATAGCCTTGCGCCGAGCCGTACATGGAGTCGATCACCACGTGCACCGGCGATGCGGTGAGGCGAGCAGGGTCGATCAGCGTGCGCACCTTCTCCAGAAAAGGTGTCTTCATATCGACCTTCTCGATCAACCCTTCCGGGGAACGTGGCGTAGGGATTGTGCTGGAGAGATGTTCTTCCACGCCGTCTGTCACTTCACTTGGAGCGGAGCCGCCGTACTCGGCCTTGTACTTAATCCCGTTATAGGTCGGCGGATTGTGGCTGGCGGTGAACATGATCCCTGCCGCTGCCTTCTGGTTCACGACCGCATAGGAGACCGCGGGTGTTGTGACGGGAGCGTCGCTAATCGTGACCGGGATTCCGGAATCGTGCAGCACACGTGCAAAGTGGTGCGCAAACTCCGGTGACAGGAAGCGCATATCGTAGCCCACAACTACTCCGTTCGCGGCCGGACGGTAGGGAGAGCCCCAGTCTGTGTAGATATCGAGCGTTTTCCGTTCCTCTGAGACGAGGAACTTTGCCGTCGCCTCGGCAACACGCGCTACGTTGTCAAACGTGAAGCCGTCGGCGATAACGGCACGCCACCCGTCAGTTCCGAACTTTATTCTTCTTGTGTCTTGTCGGCTTCCTCTTTTTTCCACGTTGTTCTCCTGTACGCACACGCGATGTTGTGTTGATTCGTTGAACGTTCTCCGGCAGGATGAGATCGTTGCGTGCGAGAATCTCAAGCAGCAGAGTGTAGGGAATCGATGTCTCCACCCACAGGGAATCGATCTCCACCACTCCGTTCTTCACCGGAACATGCGGCATTGCCCGTTCCACCGCCAGCTTGTAGCGGGCGAGCATCTCCTCGTCGCTTAGTACTTCAGTAGTTGTATTCAACGGTGTATTCTACCTCGCTCTCCCCGTCTGCGGGGACACCCACGACATACTTAATCGTGTTAGCATCCACATTTTTGTACTGGTGCGAAGTAGTCGTTATCTTCCACGTTCCGTTTAAGTGTTCGCGGACATCAATCGAAACGTCTTCGTCCTTGTGGTTGCGCAGCGTGATGAGGTACGTCTCACGATAAGTGGATGAGGCGATCTTCTCGCGGGAGATCTGCGTCCTCTCTCCGATGAGATCAAAAGCACTGCCTACCAGCAGGCTGACCGTCTCGTCGCTTGCCGTGTGGTTAATCGCGTCTTCTCCTAAGAATAGGAGCGCGCTATTGGCTTTTCCGAACAGGCGCACCGTCCCCGCTGGAAGAGGGATCCCCAGGCCGCTCTTCGCGCTGTTGTCAAACGAGACCTCCACCTGTACTCCAGAGCTGCTCACACCATCGTAGATGTAGGTCTTTTGCACCGCAACTGTGCTTGCCTTGGCGTAGGGGACGACAAGTGCATCGCCACTTGCAAGATCGATGGTTCCGGGCAGGGTATACAGATGGTATTCGAAGGCGCCTTGCTCACTTGCGCCCATTTCCATCGCTGCCATCGGAGCGGCGCGCATGCTGCTGAAGTTTGTTGTAACCTGATTCACGTCCCCCGCGACGAAACGGACTGTGGCCCCGGTAAAATCAAGTCCGCACTGATTGCGGAGCGTAACCTGTCCTTGAAGCGAGAGCGTTGACTGATCCTCGTCGAGGACGCAGATGTAGCTACCATCCCAGGAGACATTACCCGTTAGGTAGGATAGGGTCGCCGGGATGTCGCCCGTATTGTCAGATTCAATCTTCAAGGTCAGCAGGGGATCGAGAGAGTACAAGCCTCTATCGCCCAGGTTCACCTGTTGCGGCTGGGCAATGGTGCGGATTGTCCCCGAAGAATCGATGATCGTAACCCCGTCCGTAGCGTACGCAATGAGGATTCCTCGATAGATACCATTTGCGGTCATCACCTCGACGCTCTTGCCGATTACGGCAGCAGACAGCTCTCCGATAGTTGTGTAGTCAAACGACTGTGAGACGATTGTTCCTTCTGTTTCGATCAGGACCGACTCCGGGATCAGGCTCGCTGGAACTGGAAGCTCGACATTACTCATTCCCTTGGTTAGGCTCAACACAGCTGTATCCTGAACGCAGGCGATCCCCTGCGAATAGATGGTCAGCACCGGCGCTGCCGACGCGAGAAGCGACATAACCGACAGACAGACAACAAAGCCAATTGCAGCATTACCCTTGCGCATGGTATCCCTCCCTTGACAATAGAGATGATAGCACACGTAACTGTAAGTTGTAAAGGAAATGGGGTTCTTGCATTGCGCGGTCCCGATAATGCTTTGATGGTGGTCCGTGGTTTTGTGATAGATCCATCCGCAGGCTACAATCGCTACTCGATTCAAAGGAGACGACGTATGCAAAGGTTGTTCATTGTAGTCATAGTTCTTTTTTTCTCGGTGACCGCATTTTTTGCCCCGCAGACCGACGCTGGGCAGGAGGCCAAGCTCTCACCGGCACTGCGAGAAATGTTGTCCAAGATAGGTGACATCGAGGATCTGTCGGGGTACGCTCTAACGATGCAGGTCTTCGGTCCGAACGGATTGATCATTGTGCCGATCACTCCAGGCGGTGACATGGCAGAGGAGCTGGGGGTTCTGGTCAAGGTGCGGGATCCGTTCTTTGGGATGAGCTTCCTCGGCCTGCCGGTAACGGTCTCCACGGGGACGATCCTCGGGATGAAGATTCCGCTCGCTGGGCTGCTGACGCTGATCGCTTCACCTAACGTGATATACGTGGAACCGGCATGGAAGACTGAGCCGAAGCTCAACGTGAGTGTTCCCGCGATCGGGGCGGACGTGGTACACGCCCCCCCCACATCGGACATTGGAGAGAACGTGATCGTCGGTGCCGTGGATACGGGGATTGACTACATGCACCTGGATTTCCGCTACGATTCTGATGGAGATGGGTTTGAGGAGTCATCACGCATCCTCTCGATCTGGGATCAGACGAGCGGCCTGTTCGGCGCCAAGTATGATCGCTCGGACATCGAGAGCGACATCGCCGGTGGGTTAGGGCCCAACAGTGGAATCGTCCGCGAGGAAGATAGCAGCGGTCACGGAACGCACGTCATGGGAATCGCCGCGGGAGACGGATCGTCGTCTGCTGCGGGGATGATCGGCATCGCCCCCGGGGCGCAGATAATCGAGGTGAAGACGCCATTCTACACCTCTGACATCCTCTCCGGCGTGAGCTACATCTTCGATCAGGCCGAGCAGGCAGGGTTGCCTGCGGTGGTCAACCTGAGCCTCGGCGGGCAAGACGGCCCACATGATGGTACGAGCCTGTTCGAGCAGGGGTTGGACGAACTTGTCGATCGGCCAGGGCGCGTGATCGTTGTCTCGGCGGGAAATGAGGGGGACGAATTGCTGCATGTTGGGCGTTCGCTTTCCGGGAACACGGCTACCTTTTCCGTCGATCCGGGATCTGATTCTCTGGACATGTCACTGTGGTATCCGGGAGGATCGGCGTTCACGATCACCGTCATCCCTCCAATCGGAAGTGCGCTTACTGTCACGGCTGGTACGACCGGGCACGACTTGAGTGCTAGCGGTATGGTCAACGTGGATAACGCCTTTGCCGGGACGAACCCGGAGAATAACGCTAACGAAGCCCGGATCACGCTGAGCGCGCTCACAAGCGGGGCATCCTGGAGCGTCACCGTGACGGACGCCAGCGGTGGAGGAAGGTTTGATGGCTGGATCACGTCGAGTGACGGTACGATCATCGGTGGTGATTCGCTCCTCACCATCGACGAACCGGGGAACGCCAACAAAGTGATTACCGTGGGATCGTTCAATACCAAGGCACAGTGGTCGTCTCTCGCTGGCCAGCAGGACTTCTCATCGACCACGCAGTTGGGGGCTCTGTCGTACTTCTCTAGCCTTGGCCCAACGAGGGACGGGAGGCAGAAACCGGATATCACGGCGCCTGGAGCGTGGATCTCCTCGACCCTTTCAGTCGATTCCCCGTCTGCGCTGTATCTCTCCAACCCCGATGGGGTGCACACAATGAACCTGGGGACAAGTATGGCTGCCCCGCACGTTACTGGCGTGATCGCGTTGATGCTATCTGTTGACCCGCAGTTGACGACTGATCAAATTAGGGCTGTGCTGATTGACACGGCAATACAGGATACATTCACCGGAAGCGTCCCCAACTGGAGCTGGGGCTACGGGAAACTGAACGCGCAAGACGCGGTTGCTGAGATAATCAGCCAGGTGAGTCCACTGCCCGAGGACGTGCCAACGATTGCGCTCATGGAGAATCCGGTAAGTGTGGAGGCGATGTTCGTCTATCGGTTGTTGCACGACACAACGCAGGCAAGCCTATACGTGATCACGGTTGCCGGAGTATCGGTGCTCGGAGTGGACCTGCCGATAAGCGGGAGGCAGTACACCTGGAACTTGATAGACGATGTGGGGCGGTCGCTAGCAAATGGCCTCTACCTGTACGTAATCACCACCGACAAAGGGAACTCCGCGGTGGGAAGGCTGGTGATCGCTAGATGAAACGAGTATTCCTTTTTTTCTTGTTGTCAATTGCCTTCCTTAGCTTAACGAGCTTCGCGAGCCAGTACGGAAACGTTGCCGGGATCTTTGATCTCTCGCCATCGGCGCGCGCGGCGGGGATGGGCGGGGCGTTTGTGGCTCTTGCCGACGATGAGAGCGCGGTCTTCTACAATCCAGCCGGCCTTGGCTGGATTCACAATATCAGCGTTTCTTCGCTTGTTGCTCGGCAGTTCGACGCGGTCAATTACGCGTCGCTCCAGCTCGCCCTCCCTTACTTCGGCGCGGCGATCCTCTACCTCGATTCCGGACCGATCGAGCAAAACGAGGAGACATTTCGTTATTCAAGCGGTGGCGCGGTAGTATCAACGGGATTCAATATTGGCCCGGTCGGGATTGGAGGACGGTTCAAGGTCTATCGCGCAGCTTTGCCGAACGATATCATTGGATGGGCGTTCGACCCGGCACTCCTTGTGGTCACAGACATCGTACGTGTCGGCCTGTTGGTGGAGAACGCCTACAGCGAGCCGATCGCGTTCTCCAGTCACACGGAGGACTGGACGCCACGGACACGCATCGGCATCGCTCTCACCCTGTCACCGTCGGCTGGTGTGGGAGTGAATGCGAGCGTCGAAGGAGCAGGGTTGTTCTCGTCTTCTCCGCTGCTATGTGCCGGGCTTGAGACGTACGTTGATGGCCTGGCGGCACGGATAGGGTATGATGGCCAGGGAGCGACGTTTGGCCTGTCGGTGCGTTTCTCGATCTTTCAGATACACTGGGCGTATATCACAAGAGACGCCTTTCCTGACACGCATCGCGTATCGCTGGAGTTTCACTTCTAGGAGGACACGTGGATTACAAGAGACGGAGAACTATTCTAGGGAAAATCTGCTTCATGTTGATCGCCATTTCTCTTATTGTTTCCTTTGCCGCTTTCTCAGTGACCGAGCAGGGAGAGAACTTCAAGCTTACGCTTACAGGGAGCAAGACGTGGACGCTAAGCTACGGTATCGGGGACGCCAGCGGGTTGGCAAGAGCAGGCGGAAGTCCGTATCAACTCTCACTCGACCAGTCACTTGCCGTCGATATCAAGGGCGAGGCGTTGTCTGTGCTGACGATTAACGCGCATTTCAACGACCAGGAAGAGTTGAGTATGCAGACGCTGACGATCAACCTCGACACCGACGACCTCAAGGGCGTGCTTGGTGATTTCTCTCTCACAGGGCAGCAGGTATTCGCCGTGTACAACAAGAAGCTGAAGGGGCTGCGCCTCGACTACATGCGGGATGGGACGACGCTGACCGGTGTCGTTTCGCAGATCGAGGGGATCTCAGAGTCGCAGACATTCATCGGAAGCACCGCACACGCGCAGGTTCTATACGCAGCTTCACAGCCAGAGACACCATGGATCGCGCAGCCCTACCGGACGAACATTGCCGGACTATACGCGTTTAGCCTCTCTTCCCCGTTCATTGCCGACTTCTCCGAGGTCAACCTGACGTTTGTCGGGGCAGCCGCCTTGCATACACTCCTGACGAGTTACGGGTTGGGGTATCTATACGATAATGTCGCCGCTTCTCCGACGACTGCCGTTTCTGAAAGCAGCTTTGTCGTGGTTACTGATGACACCGACACCGATAACCTCATCCTCAAGAATGAACCGAATGCCCTGTTGCGTAAGCGTCTGCAGGATGCGATCAAGGCCTACAACGACGAATATGACCTGTCAGATACCGACTATAAGACCTACCCGTTTACTACGGGAAGCGAATACGAGGCGGCATTCCTTAACGACCTTGCTACGCAGGCGACACTAGACGTGGACGAAGACTCGTATCCCATCACGAGTGGCACGCAGCGCCGCTTCTACTACTTAGGGAAGACTGACATCACGGAAGACTCGATCTCGGTAGAACTGAGCCTCGATGGTGAGACGTTCCTGGACATCTCCGATCTGGAGTTTTCCGGTTATACGGTAACAACCTATGAGAGTGTGGGAATAATCGAGCTAGACTTCCCAGGTAGTTTTTTCGCCGATGCGAAGAGTGCTGTCCGAGTGTCATTCGATTACAACGTATCTGGTGATATATTCAACCTTGGCCTCTCGGTCGTGCCGGGAAGCGAGAAGGTTTACCTGAACGGGAAGCTCCTCGTTCGGGACACGGACTACGCGATCGACTACGAACTTGGTCTGCTCACTCTGCTTGCGCAGGTTAAGGAGAATGACACGATACGCGTAGACTACGAGCGCTCGCGCGGAGGCCTGGGTTCAAGCGCCGAGTACGCGCGCAACTTCTACGGAACTATGCTCACCCTCCCCGTCTCGTCAGTTCTCACCCTCGATCTGAGCTTGCTGCAGGCGGCGGACAGCGTGGGCGGAAGTGTCGATAAGGAGCGGGCACGTACCATGCCCAACACACACACCGTCTCCGGGGTGGTGGGAACGATCAAACTCGATGGATTCAACGCCCAGTTTACCGCCGGCTACAACAACAATGTCTTCCCGTCCGATGACAATTTGCGTCTCAACATGCCAAACGAGATCACCTCGATTCTCGCTAGTGGCGACTACACCCTGGTGGCGAGCCTTAACGGCCTGAGCGTTCGCCATAATGGCAAATGGACCGCATACAGCGCAGCAAGTGGCCTGTCAGGGAGCCGCATCTACGCGATGACCTCCGACGATGAATACGTCTACTTCGGCACGTCCTCCGGGCTGAGTGTCCTCACCCTCAGTGGAGAGGCCCCATTCGATCAGGTGGAGAACTGGGAGCGCTACTACCTGGAGGATGGACTGCCAAACGTGGCGATCCGCTCCATGCTGCTCGATGATGGCACGCTCTACATCGGGACCGAAGGAGGTCTGGCTGTCGTACCTATTGATTCGCTTGATGATCCGGCGAGCTACAAGTCGTACACGTCAGATTCGATCTCGACAATTTACGCCCTGGCAGTATCCGGCGGAGATCTATACGTCGGAACAGAGAGCGGCCTGTTCACGCTCGATGCTAGCTCAGGCACATTCACATTTGTTCCCGGGGTTACTGAGACAAAGATCAACGCGCTTGCCGCTAGCGGTACAGATATGTACATCGGTTCAGGCGACGGACTTGCCGTGATGAGTGCAAGCTCTGGCAGCACGAGCTGGGTCTTCCAGAGCGGTCCGGTGTACGCCGTTTCACTGGGGGATGATGAACTCTACTACGGGTCTAGCATTGGCCTGTACAGGGGGAACATCCCTGTGCCGGAGACGAGCGATCAGCCGATCACAGCGATCGCCGTCGCGCAGGATGGGACTCTGTGGGCCGGGAGACGCGCCGATTCAGACTACAAACTAGACGTGTGGCACATCGGCGATACGACAGAAACCTTTGCCAACTCCGATCTACTCATCGACGGGCGCGACAATTCTCGCTTTAGAGACATTCCTGCCTCCGATCACACCGACCAAGGGATCTTGGCGAGGGCGAGCTTCAATCGCAACGCGGAGAACTACTCGCTGTCCGGCAGCTTTGAGTCGGTACAGCCAACATTCACTACCATCGGAACGCTCTCACGGAGCGATTCCACTGGCTGGAGCCTAAACGGCAACTTCCACATTGCAGATGGCATAGAACTTATTGCTTCGCACAGTTTCTATGAAGTGGATCATGTAAGCGATTATCCACGCGACACGATGCAGAACAACGCTTCGCTATCGATCGACTTGGGAGTGCACGCCGACCTATCGATCAGCCAAGCTTTGGTAAACGACGACTTCTTTACGCCAGGCTTTGACAGTGACACGATCACCTACTCGCTCGCTCTATCAGACAGCCTCTTCTCCGATTCCGTCTCCATGTCTCTTGGCTGGACCGACACTCTGCGTTACGGTATCGCGAGCAGCACCAACCCACGCGAGAACAGACTTTCTGCGAGCGCCACCTGGCAGATAACACCAGATATCAAGGTCAACGGTAGCTGGGCGAGGCCGATGACGTTTGCTGCGGGCACGACGACCGGGAGCGAAACGTGGAGTGTCACGGGAGATACTAGGCACGCCTTCACAGGACTGAGCACCACCCTCGCCTACACCATAGGCGGCAGCCGAGCGCTCAAGGATGAGAGCGCACACATCACGCAGACGGCGAAGCTGGACCTGCGGCCAAAGGCTTTTTCACTCTCCTCTGTCAAGCTAACTCCGCGCTTAACCCTGGGAGGGAACGATAAAGACGGGACGATCACGCTCAACGGTCAAGCCAACCTGCGAGCGACGGTGAGCGACTTCTCCGCCCAGGCGACACTTGGTCATGACCTATCGGGATTAGGCGAGGACACGGAACAGACGACGGATCGCATTTCTCTCAGCCTTGCCTACAGCGGAATCCCTGATCTGAAGCCGAATCTCTCATTCACGCAGAACGCGAGCAATGTCATCTACCTCGGCGAGTCGCGCGGATCGACAAGTCGCACCCTGACCGGATCCCTCTCCTGGGCTCCGCCCGATGGTCGACGGGACACATTAAGGATCAGCGCTCGCAGCTCGTCTGGATCGAGGCAGGCGGGAGACCTCACCGTGACCGTGAACAATAGCTACACCTTCTCCACCGATCCGTTCGCCGAGGGCGTCCTTTATCAGCCGATAGGGGTGCGTGTCGATGTGGACGGCAGCTACGCCGCCCGCGATGAGACGCCCGACATCAGCCTGTCCGTTAAGACGAGTGCGGACGTGACGCTCTCCAAGACGTGGCAGACTTCCCTCTCCGCCTCGTATCTTACGGGAACGAAAAGCGATGGTGATCCCTACAACAGCCTCCTGTTCGAGCTGTTCGTCGCAGCCAGGTTCTAGAGCGATGGACAACGAAGATCGCTACCTGCGACAGACGACGTTTAATGAAGATACTCCTCGAAGCCATTGACGCTCCGGCGCATCTTACGACATTCGACATCTGGGGTAACCAGTTCACATCACTTGAGATCGAGCGAGGCGATGACTGTCCATGTTGCGTCCGCTCGGAGTATGAGTTTTTGGACACAGCCGATGAGTCGGGGAATTTGTAGCAGCTTCATGTCGGTGATTGAAGGTCCGATGCGGAACAGGATACTCACAGCGAAGGGACAGATTGCGTCTCGATCGTATAGTTTTCAACGGAGGGCGCTCTGCGACATAGCAGACAATCTCACTCACCGCGAACGGATGAATGTAGCGGGGCAGCTTGTCTGCCACGTTATTGCCAATCTGCCGAAAGAGGCGCCTTAGCTGCATAGCCAGGCGGAAGAAGAGTGTTCTTTCTCACATCATACAAGTGCGTAAATTCTAATGTTGGACTGCAAGACCTGGCTCTAACATTTGCGTAACGTAGCTTCCGGAAAAGTCGAAAGTCGGGACCATTCACTGTCTTCTGGCACCTCACGTCATCGCTCCATAAGGTGCCTAGAAGAAGGGCTGCCGAGGACAATCAAATCGTCCCTCGGCACTCTGCGCCTGGACCTTCTTATGGGGCCACTGCAGTGTTCGGATAATCCAGCCGAATCTCAATGTAATCACCGGCACCTCCCGTGAGGGCGGCGGGTCCTTCGGTGATCCACTCGAGTGGGTCTGCTTCGCTTGCCCCGTTATCTGCTCCGGGAACCCACCTTTTGAACCCGAGTTCTGTGACAAGGGCGCGAGCGGCTGTTCCTTCGAGCCTATAGTAGCGCGAGTTTCCATCGATGTGTGAAAAAGGCACGTTCACTCCGCGGATGAAGTGGTAGTAGGTGTAGCCACCCCAGGCATTCGCTTGCGTTTGGTTTCCGACGAAGTCCTTGATGGTCTTCTCATCTTTGCTGAACCAGGCCATGAACGCAGTGAGATCAAAGTCTCCGCCGTCCCAGATGTATGCGTTGAACAGTCGAGAATCTTCGTCGTAGACGCCGGCACCGGACCAGAAGGTTGTCGCGACAGTGCCCGCATAGGTGTGGGCCCCTGTGTACCCATCGTCTCGCCATACGGTCGCAGCCAGGTTCATCTTCATCCGGCCGCTGATTGGGTATGCGGCGCTGATCGTTCCGCCGCCGGTAATTGCATCAAGTATTTCGCAACCGCTTAGCAGCGCTACACTAACGACGAGTAGTCCGATTAACAACATTCTCTTGCTCACTGCGCCTCCTTTTCTCCGGTGTTCATGCGCATTTCATTACGCGCGTTGCCATAGTACAGGACAAAGTTGCTTGCGGCCAAAAAACTGGCTCGGGACGTACATGCCCAGTGAATCCCCACATAGCTACTGCCACTGGCAGATCTAACTCCCGTTTGTGGTGGTCAATCCGGCGGAAGAAGTCCTGGAAACCGGCATTTGTGTGGGAGATGTCGAACTCTTCCAGGATTGAGCCTTTAGGATCCGCAATACCTACGCGATGGGCTTTGCAACCAACATCAATACCGACACGAATCTGGGGGTCCATCACTGTAACCTCCTTGGAGAGTGATGAAAGCTCATCCAGTTGTTCTCGTCTACTGCGCTCAAGCGACCATCCTCACGGATGCGCATCATTCCAACAGACACACTGGATGAAGAAGATGACGGGGCGGCAGTTCAGAACCGAGCAGTACCTTTGCAGGCCCGCGGACCCCGTGAGCCACACCCCCCGTCAAGTAGGCATTCTACTTGACAAAGGTATGTCCGTCATCTGTAAAATACAATGGTAGACCCCAAAGGTCAAGGCAGGTCAATGTTTCACGCCACACTCATCTAAGGCACTCGGATTCATCTGCAATTGGCGACGCCTCGCAGCCGGAAAGAGCAACAGCAAGAGCCTGACATAGGCACCCTAGGTGCTGCAGCTTGAATCGAAGGATGCGCTTGGTAAGATTGCCTTTCGCTTTACTAATAGCTATAATACAAAGCGAAAACACGAACGTAAGAAAAGGAGGTCTCTTACCATGCAGATGGCGAAGGTGAGCAGCAAGTATCAGATAGTTATCCCCAAGAAGGTCAGAGAGACGCTTGGGCTGCAACCTGGTGACCGGCTCCTTATTGCAACCGAAGGAGACAAAGCTGTAATGCGTCTGCGCCCGAGGAGCTATGCCGAGCATATGAGGGGACTGCATAAGGAAGTGTGGCAGGGAATCGACGCTGCTGAATACGTAAGCGAAGAGAGGAAGTCTTGGGAACAAGAACTGTAGAGAAGTTCCTTGCCCGGCACGAGCGCATCGGAGTTGACACGATGGTATTCATCTACCATCTACAAGACCATCCCACATACGCTCCGCTCACGCACCCCATCTTCGAGGCCTGGGAGGAAGGCAGAAACTTCGGGATAACCTCGGTGATCACGCTGTTGGAGATTCTCGTAAAGCCTAAGAGAGACGGAAACTTGGCGGCATCCCGGGATTACGAAGAGCTGTTGACCACGTATCCCAATTTGCACATCTTAGACGTGGATATTGCGGTGGCAGTTCTGGCTGCCGAGCTGAGGGCTAAGTACGCGATTCGAACTCCCGATGCGCTGCAAATTGCTACTGCTGTGAATGCAGGAGCGAGTGGGTTTATCACCAACGATGAACAGCTAAGGCAGGTTGCCCACGAAGGAATCGAGGTGCTCCTATTGGATGATCTGCTGAAGGCAGACAAGATTTGGGAGTAGTGGTTTTCTACTGGGCAGCTTGCGCCGACAAGCATAGGCTCAAAGAGGTGGCTTGGTGAGGGGGAACTGCTCCAGCATCAGCATGACTCCGAAGCGCACCGCTGAGGCGAGAGGACACCAGGAATGAAGACGCGCTCCCTGCCCTTTCACCGTCCATTCCGGCAAATACCCGTAAGAAGAGGCCAACCGATGCGCCAGATATTGAGGCATAAGCCTCACTGTGTTCTGTTGCCTGGCGTTGCTACTGGCGAACCAGCAGTGATTGTGTTGCTAAGTAAACAATAACATGTATAATTGTTTACCGAGGTAAACAATAAACATGGATAGAGAATTGCTCCTTTCGATCGTTGCAGAGTGGCTAGAAGAGGCCACGATTCCGGCGCTCATTCCACGTCAGGAAATCCAGATCGATCCAGAGGGGCTCAAGCGCATACTGGCGATCGTCGGTCCGCGACGCGCCGGCAAGACGTATTTCATGTACCAGCTCATTCAATCATTGCTCGATACAGGTCGATGGACGAAGCAAGATATCTTATTCCTTGATTTTGAAGACTATCGACTAACTGGCTTTTCGCCCAGTGACGTGGAGGAGCTTTTCGCTGTATTTCAGCAACTCGCTGGTCAGTATCCGCAATTTCTGTTCTTCGATGAGGTCCAACGCCTTCCAAACTGGAGTCGGGTCCTTCGCACGCTTCACAACCAACACCGGTTCAAAATAATCATCTCCGGAAGCAATTCACAGCTTCTCGGAGGGGAAGTCGCAACGGAACTCCGCGGGCGATATGAGGACGTGATGCTGCTGCCGTTCTCATTCGAAGAATGCCTGCACTATCGCGGGATTTCATACAGTAAGGCTACCGCTTATACCCCAGCAAGAGGGAAAATCATAGCTGCGTTTGAAGAGTATCTTAACTATGGGGGATTCCCCGAGGTTATCATGCTCGCGACCTCTTCGGAACGCCGCCGACTTCTTCAGTCGTACTTCCAAACGGTATTCTATAAGGATGTGCTTGACCGCTATAACATCAAAGCTCGATATATTCTTGATGTACTTATGCGCGAACTGCTTGAGGACTTTTCGGGGCTCTTCTCCATAAGCCGGTTCGAGAAGCACCTGAAGGCAAGTAGCCTACCGGGGAGCAAACGTACGATTTCCAATTACCTTCACTATTTACAGGAAGCGTTCTTCATCTTGCTGACGGAGAAGTTCGCCTATTCGCCCCGGCAGCGGCTCATGAATCCGAAGAAGGTTTACCTCATAGATACCGGACTTGCTGCGCTCGGAAGGCCATTCAGTGAAAACCGCGGTAAGATCCTCGAAAACGTGGTTGCCATTGAGCTTTACCGGCGTGGAAGGGAAGCTTATTACTTCAAGAACCGGCACGAGTGCGACTTCATCATAAAAACTGGTTCCCAACCTACCGAGGCGATCCAGGTCTGCTGGGAGGTCACTGCGAAGAATGAGAAGAGAGAGATCGCGGGCTTACTGGAAGCAATGAACTCACTAAACATCAGTGATGGCAAGATTCTCACGTTCGCGCAGAGCGAAGAAAGGGAAGTAAGTGGAAGAAAAGTCGGTATCCAACCGGTCTGGCGATGGTTACTTGACACGCCTCCTGGGGATTGACTTATCGACTTGCCTGTTGCGACAGTAACGCCTTATGATCGGTCTCAAGCATAAGGAAGCACGATCCCTGGTTTTCGTAGCGTGAGCAGCTTGTCTGCCACGTTGCGCTTTTCATATTGCGCAAGTAACGCTCTACGATCGTCTCGATCATACCATGATTGAGAAAACCGTGTGCCTGGATGTGAAACGGGTACTGCTGCCCTTTCGCGACCTTCAAAATACCAAAATGAAGGCGTGACCCCATGACTCCCGCAAGCTACTTTGTGAAAGGAATGCCGAGGTCCTTGCAGATCTTCCGGATTAGTTGGTCACTGATCTCGGAATGATGAGGAACTGACGACCGCTTGTTCTGTGATGGATTCGCCCACCACGAGTGGTTGCTACCCTCCCGGAGGAAAATACAAACATGTGTATGGAAGTGTTTCAGGAATTAGCTGCGTTTCATACAGTGACGAGTTCTTCAGTATAGCCAGACTCGGCTGCATGAATAGCATCTTGGCGATTGAACTGAAGCGCTTCGGAGAGGCTCGCCTTCAAGCTGGCAAGAAGCTCTTCCCGTGTGCGTTCTTGACAGTTGACACCGGGGACCTCCTCAATCCATCCGATCCACCAAATGCCATCTTGCTTGGTCACCGCAGTGTAGGTATTGGGCATAGTCAATCACCTCGCAAACAAGGGTATCACATCAGCATTCTCCCGTCCATGCATGACACTATATCATGACCTCTTGCCGGTCATGTTCAAGATTGCAGATCTCGTCGCAGCAGATTCGGCCATTGGGATGGCCTTCGTTCCTCTGTTTTCGTAGCGTGAGCAGCTTGTCTGCCACGTTGCGTTTTTTTGTATTGCGGCAAGTAGCGCTCTACGATCTGTCTCAGCACAGCATGATTCAAGAGCCCGCTTGGATATGAAAGGCAAGCCGTTGCCTTTTCATGACTTCAGAACACCAAAAATTAAAACTTGACCACGACGTCACTTCCTGGATGGCACAGACGGCGGAGGCAGCATTTCAGAGCCGAGCAGTACTTTTTCAAGCCTGCGGACCCCAGGAGCCACACCACAGTCAAGTAGACATTTTGCTTGACGACAGCATGCCTGCCCCGTGCAGTCAGTCGAACCCCGTTACTTCATGGGGGCCCGTCACCTGTAAAATGCAATGGTAGACCCTGATGCGCACGGAATTTCTGACAGGCGACCAGACTGCAACATCTACCCCCCATCCGACAGAATCGTGCTCTGTTGGGCCACTTGTTACGGCTCGGCAGATTCCGAGATTTCGAGGCTAGAACAGGTCTTGATTGCTTCCATGTCACTAGGTAACTGTCGAAAACCTGAGTATTCTTCCAGGATTCCCTTGCCTAGCAGCCAGATGGTTGCGTTAGCATCCGCTAGGTAAACTGACATCTGCCACTTCCCAGGCGTTGCGAGGGTAATCCAATCATGTTGCCAAGTGTGCTTTCCCGTTTCGAGGTCAATGGGCGGAAACATGGCATAGTACTGGTTAAGCGAATCACGAGCGATGATCCAAAGGGAATACCCTTTTGGTATTCTTGTTTTGCACTTGCCTGACACGGTGAAGTAATGATTCGCTAATGCCTGGTCGGGACACTTCAGGGCGAAACCATCTCGGATGTCCGCCGCTACTTGCAGTATGGACAACTCGGCGCTTCGATGAGCGTTGCTGATGGAAAAGACAAGACTGATGATAGCGACGACTGCCACCACCATACTTGGCACATATTTAAGCCACTTTGAGTAGCGATGTGCTCGCACGTCAACCTCCTTGATTCCTGAACATCCGATTCAATGACGCTATTTCTTGTCTAGCTGATTCGTCGCCGAAGAGTCCTCTCGTTGCATTTCTTCATCAAGGCCTCTTGGCACGAAGAAGGGCGCGGCGGTGTTGTCGTGTCCAAGATAGACTAGATCTTCACTTACACCTCCTCAGGGCTCACCACGTGTTTGAACTTGACGTCCATTGCATCGAAGTGCGCTCAGCCGCATTCGTGCTCTTGCTCCCTAACAAATACAATAGGCATCTCATCCGCTGTTTCAGTCTTCCTTGTTCGAATAAGTCCAGGCTGCGGCCAGACCTGCCAAGGTATTGGAACTTCCAATTTTGTTGTCTGGAATCAGTAGGTAGGTCCACGGTTTATCGCTGTGTTCGGAGGCATAAGCGCACCACGTCGCTGCTGCCTTTGCTTTTGCTAAGACAACGGGATTTTGCATCTCGCTTGCTTGTTTGACTTCGCAGAGGAATTTGCGCGTGTTCGCTTCTACAACAAAGTCCGGCTCATAGCTATGTTCCTCGCGACTGTAGTCTATCCTAATATCATCTTTGCCTGGCCTGAACCATTTCATGACATCCGTATCGTCCTCTAGTACAACCGCAAATCGACGTTCTGGGTCAGAGTCGAACTTCTGAATCTTATATAGACACTTGCGGAACCCTCCAAACGCCATACTCCTGATCCTCTGCCGGTCCTCAACTGGCACTCGAAATGGCCTTATGTTCTCCCCTGTGTCAATCGAGCACACGCTCGGTCGCAGTGTATGGAACCCCTTGCTTACGCGAGCTTCGTAGCCTACCACGGATTCCTCGTAGTGATCCTGCATCTGCGTGTGAATCAAGTTTACGAGCACTTGCTGATGAAATTGTAGTACGTTCACTACTTCGTTGTCGTCTTTGAGATAGGATCGGAGGTGCTCTACCATCTGTCCGGCTAGTTTGTAGAGTAACTCAGCATGATCGTCATAGCTGATGTCACCAAAGTCGATCAGACCTTGGACAAGATAGTCCTCCAAGCGCTTTTCTTCGATGATGCCCGAACCGTCCACCAACCAATATCGCTGGTGATCGTGTAAGTGCTGGATGAGGATATCCTTTGCCGCAGGCTGGAGGTGGGGAATACCACCTGTATCAAGGTCAAAGTCGATGTACCTGCATGTTACTTCGCCTTGCGGTACAACAATGATCCTTGGGATATCGATGGACATCTCGATGTACGTATCGGTTGTCTTCTCAATCACCTTGGGGAGATTAACCGCTTCTACGACACCCCCCAACGTTTCGACTGGTCCGACAAGTGTTGCGACCCTCTCTAAGATCTCCGCTTTGATCTCCGAATTTTGTAGATCGACTGCTCGTGGCAATCGCTCAAAATCCTGAAGGACTTCCAGTGTGGCCTTCACAGCTCGCTGTTCCTCCGGGCGTTCAAACAATCCAGCATAGGTAGCCCCCGGCTCTGAGGTTCCTCCGAGAAGTTTCTCTGTAAACCCGGGCTGGGTTGTAATAAGCTTCTTGCCATCCTCCGGAATATCCCGCCCAATGATAACCCCAGCTCGAATGATGGAATCCGGGCGTTCTGCCTCATCGATAATCTCTTGAAAGCGGTCGTGGGAAACAATGGTCAAACGATCCACCGCAGGAACGCCTACACGTTTGCCGTATGGCAAGCGAAGCCCTCGCCCAATGGACTGTTCAACCAGCGTCTTGGAGTTTGCCGCACGCAACGGAATAATCGTGTAGAGATTCGTCACGTCCCAGCCTTCTTTAAGCATGTTGACGTGAACCACGATCTCTGTGGGATTGCTCGGATCCTCTACTGTAAGGAGTTGCTGAACGACCTCGTCCTTGACCTCGCCGTGCAGATTTGAATGGACGGTGATGGCTTTCCCTTTATAGCGCCCGTGGAAGAATGAGTCATCTTCGATAGTCTTGACCAGCTCATTCGCGTGATCGGTATCTTGCGCGATGATTAATATGAACGGTTTTACCACAGGTTTACCATTGTTGCGCGCATAAACTTCGAGTTCCGTTTTCGTGGTCTCATGAATACGAACCCCATCTTTGAGCTTCAAGCGTTCCAGGCCTGCCTTGTCATAGTTTGCAGGGTCGAAGTTCTCACGCGTAGCAACGGCTGGCTCCTTAACGAACCCATCTTCCATCGCATTCCTCAAGGGATAACTGTAGATTACGTTGTTGAACGGGATAGTTCTCTGGCCCTGCTCCACTTGTGGCGTGGCCGTAAGCTCCAACCCCAAGACGGGGTGCAACTCATTGATCGCGCGAATCCCAGCCGATGCGCGATAGCGGTGAGACTCATCCATCAGCATAACGAGATCATCCAGTCCGGCGAGATAATCGAAGTAGCTTTGCCCTATGTACTCGCTCAGCCGCTTGATTCGCGGCGCTTTGCCTCCCCGAACTTCCGAGTTGATCTTGGAGATATTGAAGATGTTGATGTGAACTTGGCCCATATCTAACAAGTACCCTCGCGTCCCACGTCCATCCTCGTAGTTATCGCCTGTAATGATAAGCGGGGCGTGAGTAGCGAACGCGCCAATCCCTTGGAAGACGTACTTCGGTGTGTTAGGCGTGAAGTCCTGAATCAGCTTGTCATAGACCGTTAGACTTGGCGCCAGCACGAAGAAGTGTCGGATTCCTTTTGCGAGATAAAGGTAGGAGATAAAGGCACCCATCAATCGCGTTTTGCCAACACCTGTTGCCAGAGCGAAGCACAAAGAAGGGAAATCGCGTTCAAAGTCCGTTACAGTCGGAAATTCTTCCGTTATCGCTTCAAGGGCTCGCTGAACTTCAACATCCTTTTTGAGTGGGATGAGACTGCACACTCGATCAAGGATTTCGAGCGATTCGCGTTGTGGGGGACGAAGGCTCAGGCGATTGCTGACGGCATTAACGTGCGCGTTCATTCCGCGCCTCCTTGATCAAACAGAGAAGACATGCCGCTCTCCCCGGGTTCTTGTTCTGTTTCTGCCGGTGCCTTGGGAAGATTCTCGACCTCAAGGCTGTAATCATCGTGCCCCCACTCGCACTTTCTCATGACCGCTTTGGGAATCTTCTTCAGTGTGAGATTCGGAAATGCATCTGCCTTTACGCGGAAGGCGGAGCAGCAGATGAGCAGTGATCGGTGTTCACCAACTTCTTCGCTGAGCTGTGCAAGCATTTCGCGGGTCATCGTCTGTGTTGTGACATAGATGAAATCTCGTTCCGTCGAAGAACCCTGTTGCCAGTAGACCTCGTCACTTGGTGCATAGATGAAACCTTCAAGCTTGCACATTGCTTCGGCAAGCATAGCGGCGTTGAACTCCTTACTGATTACCCAGTTACCATAGTGATCTTTCTCTAGGAGAGATGGCCCAAGCTTGAAGTAGCGGAAGCCGCCGCCGCCTTTCCACTTAACGGATTCAGTGATGCTACCTGGATCATCGCCATCGATGACCTTCTTAAGGCGGGGGATGATGTGAGTGTGACAGTGCTTGCCAAGCTCGACCATGATCCAACGGCGTCCCATCTTGTGGGCTACAGCGCCAGTGGTTCCCGATCCAGCAAACGAATCAAGCACCAGATCGCTTGGGTTGGTGGCAATATGGATGACTCTCTGTAATAAGCGTTCCGGCTTCGGAGTTTTGAATGGGATTACGTGTGGTAAAAGAGCCTTCACCTCAGCTTTGGAAGTACGATTGCTTCCAACTTCCTGGTGTGTCCAGATAGTTTCAGGGGGGCGCCCCTTCAGGGTGTCCCCGTACACGTGATAATACGGAGTCCATCCATTTCGACCAGCAACCCACTCAATGCGATTCTTTTCCGTTTCGCATTTGTCGAAACTCCATCTCCACGCACCATCAGTCCCATCTTGCAATCGCGGGAATACCTCGGTCCCATCAGGTGCTTCAAGAGCGAAGTATAGATTGGGCCTTGCAGCACGCGTCTCTCCCTGTCCTCCCATTGCTCTGAGCGGTTTGAGATAGTATGGACGCCCTTTCTCATCAACACGGTTGTAGTGCTCCGGTAGTTCAACGGAAAGGCGATTGAACGTTGCCAAGTCCCTGAAGCGCGCATACACAAGTAGGTAATCGTGCCGTGCAGAAAAAAAGTCAGCATCCATTCGGGGACTGTCAGACTTCTCCCAGATAACCGTTCCAAGGTAGTTGTCAGTACCAAACAGTTCGTCCAAGACACACCGCGCTCGATGCACTTGTCCGTCATCCAAGTGCACCCAGAGTGTACCAGTGTCTGACAGCAGCCGTCTCAGGAGCTCCAGCCTGTCTCTCATCTGCGTGAGCCAGATGGAGTTCTCAAGATGATCGTCATAGTGTTCAAACATCTGCCCAGTATTGAAAGGCGGATCAATATACACGCACTGGACTCTTCCCGTGAACTCCTGCTCCAGCGCTTTCAGTGCGAGCAGGTTGTCTCCGAATATCAACCGATTGTCGAAGATGTCATCCTCGCTGACCCGATGCGATGCATGATAGGACAGTTCTGGATCCTCAATCAATATACGAGGCTCCAACTTTGGCCGGTTCTCCTTCCCAATCCAGGTCAGCTCAAGCTTTTGTTTTCTTGCTGGCATGATTATTCCTTTAGCGCCTGGCTGGGCCACTCAAAATTGCCTTTTGTTTTGGTGGATGCTTCTGGAAACAGCTCTTTCAACGTCTCCACTCGCTCTACCGTTACATCCACTGATGTCAACGGCATTCGGATGTCTTCCTGACCGTGCGCACTGTTATCCATACTTCTCCACTCCTTCAAGAGGTCCGTTACACTGGCGGCTCATTCCTATTCTAACCTGCTGCAAGTGCTGCTCCAATGCCTCGGAGCCATCCGCGGATATCATCATCCGGATCGATCTCTGAAAGCAAGGATGGCGTCATCTGAGCTACTAGTTCTGTGTTTAACCGTCTCTTGGCACGGTCGCGTTTCTTCTTCAATTTCCGGGGATCACTCTCGATGTCTTCCCATGGGACTGAGCTTTCACTGGCCTCATGGACCGCCTTTGCAAATAGAAGAGGCACATCGTCGTTACTATTGCCTGTACCACTGTAGTTAGGATATTCTGCTTGCAGAATACTGGGGTGAATGTAAGTCTCCAATTCCCGCTTACCTGTGTGCCACGCTTTGCAGTTGGCCCGCTGGTTCATTTCGTCAGCAAAATCCTTGTAATGTGGATCGGCTGGTGGCATAGTGTCGCGGTCTATCAGATAAAACTCCGGCCTGTTAAAACCTTTGAGCCGTGAGATCCAGAGGTCAAGGGAGCTTCCTCCTAGCGGTACAAACACTAACTGTCCCGAGTCTTCTTGGACTCCAAGATTTGGGATATCTTCCTCGCCAGTATCTTTAAGAATTGCCGATATGGTGCGCAAGAAGGAAATATCATGTCTCCCTTCTACCCCGAAGAAAACCTTAATATTGTGATCAGGAAGAACTCCGAGTGAATCTGTGATTTTTCGGAGGGTTTCTTCCTCTCGCCCATAAGCTATGTCTGTCCTGCCAGCACGATTGCAAAGAAAACGCAGTGAGTTCTGATCAAACCGCCTGGCTAGTACAGGAGTATGGGTTGTCAGAAGTACTTGACAGCTCTCGCTGTAAGCGAGATCTGCAAAAGCATCTACGAGAAGCTTCTGATTGCGAGGGTGCTGGCTCGTTTCTGGTTCTTCAATTGCGTAGATCACGCTAGTTTCCTTGTCAGCAGCGTCCTGCTCTGCCTTTGCTCGGAAAAAGTTAAGCAGTATGAGCCGTCGTGTCCCACTGCCGCGCTTGTTGATGGGAATAGCATCGTCGCTTGTTAAGCTTACCGAGAACAGTGAGCCCCACTTTTTTGTGGTAATGCGTGGACTTAGTTGACTTGCCAGCTCAGGATTCATCTCCTTGATTTTTTCAACGGTACGATCTGCGATGTTCTGTACTTCGTATTTTACCTTTTCAGCGATCTCATCCAAGGTTTTCTCTTGGGCTTTAATTGCTTCTTGAATTGCAGCCTTCATAGGATCTTGCGCTTCAGCATCTTGGTCTGTACTGGGTCTATCGGACTTGAATAGCGCATAGACAGGAAGGTGGCGCTTAAGTTGTTCCCATATTTCTTTAGTCGTCCCAGACTTCAGTTCAACTAGCGTGCTACCTAACTGAAGGTCTGATGCATGTGTCCACATAGCTCGACGTAACTCAGTGCTAACCGATTGATTTACGTTATCTAGACTAACGCCCTTTTTCGCTGCACGCTGCTTGAGCTGGGTAATCGTTAGAGTCAGGAGGTCGTTGTACCCCTCAGCTGTTGGATGAATTACCCGAGCGAAAACACTCTTGAGCTTACCCTTACCGGCACAACTATATACTTTAACCACTTCCAAAAGCCCATCCTCGTTCAGCAAATACTCAGACTTAAGATCTGTCGGATGTGTTGCGTCAATGACCAGCTTCGCAGGAAATTCATCGAACACACAGGAAATGCGTATGTCATCTGAGTCTCCATAGACACAAACATCATCCTTGTCAGGGGTCTTCTTCTCATCAAAAAAGATGTCCAGTGCGTCAAGAATCGAGGACTTGCCGGAATCATTCTGTCCGACAAAAACGGTAAGGTCATCGCATTCGATGGGTGTCTCGTCTTTATAACAGCGGTAGTTCTGCAATTTTACTCGAACCAGTTTCATATCGCCTCCTACGTTATTGTCCAGTGAACCACAACTATGAACTGGATGCCATGCTGTTGCTTTAATTGTCGTTCAATCTTCCGAATCAGCTTGTGGCGCTGTTCATCGATCCAATCCTGTTCATTTTATAACTCCAGACGTTTCCGATTCCGTTTGTCCTCGATCTGCCGCAGGTGTTTCGTGCGGTATTCGCCGTGAAGTTGCAGTAGATAGGCGGGATCGGGATCGTTCTTGATGTCAACACTGGGACGTTTTGCCTCGACGAAGAACTTGCGCATACCGCCGATGCGGAAGGCGTAGTCCGGTGCCTTCGTCACTCCGCCGATCTTGATCGCGTCCTCGTGGACCACGTCTTTGTACGCCTCGGCGTAGCCCTGTTCGTTATCGATATCCCAACCAAGGGCTTTGAGGAACGGGTCAATGAACTCGCGACGGGTCTCGGTCTCGTTGTACCCGTGTGGGCGATACGCATCGCGGTTGCCCGTGAATCGTTCGATGAGCTTGCTGACTCCCCGTGGAGAGGGCATCTCTACGTTGCCTGCCGGAGTTGTTTCCACATTGTAGTTAGTAGTTTATAACGCTTCACATTCCCGTACAAGCACGCGATAGATGCGCTCAGCGCCCGCTTGAAGCCAATTTGGTCATTTCATGGGACTTGTTTTGGTGTCGTAACGAGGATCGCTTTGTCGATGGCGAGGTTTCTAGTGCCTTTGCCTTCGTTGATCGATAGAAGATACCATAATTTCGGGGTATAATGCCCTCTTACATCTGGAGTTGGAGAACGTATGGACAAGAAACGAGTGTTGGTGTGTAGTGCATGGCCGTATGCGTCGGGGGTTCCACATCTTGGAAACCTCGTCTCATCCCTCCTTTCGGGGGATGTGTTTACGCGCTACTACCGCCTGCGCGGACATGACGTCCTCTATGTCTCCGGAAGCGATGCGCACGGGACACGGATCGAGTACGAGGCAAAGCAACTCGGGATCACGCCTGCAGAGCTGGCCGATCGCAATCACAAGAAGATCTGCGCAGTGATCGATGGCTTCGGGATCGAGTTCGATAACTACACGACAACCGAATCGCCCGTACACAAAGAGTTCATTCAACGTATCTATCTGGACATGGAGAAGAACGGGTTCATTACGACCAAGGAGGAGGATCGTGCGTATTGTCGCAACTGCAAGGTCTTTCTTGCTGATCGGTTCATATCCGGAACCTGTCCCCGTTGCGGTTCGGCAGGCGCGCTCGGCAATCAGTGCGACAACTGCGGTGCGATCCTCGAGCCGGAGGAGCTAATCGACCCGGTCTGTAGCTTTTGCGGAAAGGGAGACATCGAGTTTCGCTCGACGCGCCACTGGTACCTGGATCTGGCTAAGCTTTCACCGCAGTTGCAGGAGTACGTTGCATCGCGCCACTTCCAAGGGAATGTCCACCAGTTCACGCAACAGATGATTACAGACGGGCTGAGGCCGCGGGCGATGACCCGCGACATCTCCTGGGGAATCGCCGCACCGTTCGAGGGCGCTGAGGGAAAGGTAATCTACGTGTGGGGCGAGGCCGCCCTTGGTTACGTGTCAGCGGCGATGGAACACTTCGCCGGAGACGATGGTTGGAAGAAGTTCTGGTTCGGGGATGACGTGTACCAGATCTACGCCATTGGCAAGGATAACATTCCCTTCCACACACTGATCTTCCCCGGCCAACTCATTGCATCGGGGCGAGGATACCACCTCCCTGACCAGATTGCGGCCACCGAGTACCTGAACTGGATCGGCGGCGATAGCTTCTCCAAGAGCCGTGGAGTGGGGCTGTACTGCGACGACGCGCTCGAAGTGATGGACGCCGAGCTGTGGCGTTTCTATCTGCTCTACAACCGTCCCGAGGGTCGCGACGTGAACTTCTCGTGGGAGGAGCTGGCAAAGGCGGTGAACGGTGTCTTCGTCTCTAACGTTGCTAACCTGACGAACCGTGTCCTGTCGTTCGTCCAGGACCACAACGAACACGTCGTCCCGGATACGGACATCGATAGCGAAGTGACAGATCGGCTGGCGAAAACACTCGCTTCCTACGAGCGTGCGATGGAAGGAGCGATCCTGAGCCGCGGTCTGCGAGAGGTCTGCTTGCTCGCCGTGTTCGGAAACGAGTACTTCCAGCGAAAAGAACCGTGGGCGACCAATGATGAGCAGGCCGTAGCAAGTGCTTTCCACTTGGTGAAAGCCATAGTGATACTGCTGTCTCCGTTTGTCCCACGCTACGCCTCACGTGTTCTGGAGATCATGGGGGTCGGGGAGGCTCGCTGGGAGGAGATCGACTCCGTTGCCAGGGGCGCGACGATTGGTTCGTCTCGTGTGCTTGTTGAGAGGATCGATGTAGGGAAGATCGAGCGCGAAGTGGAGGAACTCCACCAAGAGCGAGTATCATTTGATGACTTCTCTCGCCTTGACCTGCGGGTGGGGCGAGTTCTTTCCGCAAGCCCTGTTCCAGGGGCAGATCGCCTCTACCAGTTGCAGATTGACGTTGGAACGCGTACGCTGACCATTGTGGCGGGAATCAGGAAGCACTACTCGGTGGAGGATATGATCGGGCACCAGGTGGTTGTTCTTGTGAACCTGGAGCCGACGGTGATACGCGGGGTGAAGTCAGAAGGGATGCTGCTCGTTGCGGGAAGAGGGAAAGGAATCTCCCTTCTTGCGCCGGATCGTAATATTGCGCCGGGAAGCCCGATCGGCTAGTGCGTTGAAAAGGGCACTAAGGGCCGCTAAAATTAGTACGACTGAGGTGTAAATTCTATGTATGCAGTAATCGAAACGGGTGGTAAGCAGTATCTGCTAGAGAATGGAGATCTGTTCGATCATGAGCTGATCAGTGGCCTTGAGGCCGGTGAGACGGTTACTTTCGACAACGTCCTCCTCATTGTTGATGATGGCGAGGTCCGCGTGGGAACTCCGCATCTGGATGGCGTGAAGGTGATTGGAGAGGTGCGTGAGCAGGGACGCGGCGACAAGGTGATCGTCTACAAGTACAAGAGCAAGAAGGGCTATCGTCGCAAGCAGGGGCATCGCCAATCGTACATGAAGACAGAGATTACGGCGATCGAGGCCTAGAGGAGAAACACGTGGGAGAGATCATTGTTTCGCGTGACGAACACAATCGTATTCTTGGGCTGACCGGGCAAGGGATAGATAGCGATACTCCCACTGGCGACGCGACACTGCGATTTCTGCAGGCGAGTGTCTCTGCGATGACCGACTACCTTCATCTTGCGCCGGACTACTCTTTGGGCAGTGAGATGCATCTATCGATTGATCTCAGCGCTCCTCACCTTAATCGTGAGATCGATGCGATTATGGAGACACTTGTTATCGGATTAACGCAGCTTGCGGCGGAATACGCACAGGACCTTGTTGTGCATGAAGCCACGGCGGGGATACGGGTTTAGCAAGGAGTAACAATGGCACATAAAACAAGTACGGGCTCGACGAACAACCTACATGATAGTCCAGGCCAGCGCCGGGGAGTCAAGTGCTTCGGCGGCGAGTGGGTGAACGCAGGGTCGATCATCGTTCGGCAATGTGGGACAAAGTTCGCAGTAGGGAAAAACGTCGGTATAGGACGGGATTATACTATCTACGCCACAGTGCCCGGGCACGTCCAATTTACCGGGAGCAAGAAGAAGTACGTGAACGTCCTCCCTGCCCAGGATGGTCCCGTCCAGCAGGACCCTGTCCAGGAGGGCTAGTCATCTCGTGTTCACCTCCCTTGTGAGTCTCAGAGCGTCCATCCATGTTCATTGATGAGGCAACGGTACGCGTCCGCGGAGGACGCGGCGGGAACGGCGTGATTCGGTTTGTATCCGACAAGCACAACTGGAAGGGTGGCCCGGACGGTGGGAGCGGCGGAGACGGCGCGGATGTGGTTATTCGTAGCTCGCTGAGCATATCGACCCTCTACCAGTTTCGTAATCGACCGAAGTTTGCCGGCGGACAGGGAGGAGATGGAGGCAGCAAGAACAAACAGGGCGCACGGGGCAAACCCGCGATGATCCTTGTCCCTGTTGGCACTATTGTGCATGACGCGCGTACAGGAGACGTGATCGCTGACCTGGTGGGACCGGACGAAGAGGTTGTTGTAGCTCGCGGTGGCGAAGGAGGCCGTGGGAACAACAGTTTCGTCACTTCATCCAGGCAAGCGCCGCGCATCTGCGAGCGAGGGCTGGCGGGAGAGGAAGGGACGCTGCGCATGGAGCTGCGGCTTATCGCGGATGTGGGGATCATTGGCTATCCGAACGTCGGAAAGTCAAGTCTAATTTCCCGCATATCAGGAGTGCGTCCGAAGATTGCCGACTATCCATTTACGACAATCTCTCCTAATCTCGGCGTTGTTGACGTCGACGGGCGGCATCAGTTTGTTGCAGTGGACATTCCCGGACTAATCGAGGGGGCGCACGCTGGCAAGGGATTGGGGGACAGGTTCCTCCGACATGTGAAGCGCACGCGTGTGTTGATTCACATGATCGATCTGGCTAAGCTGGAAGGACGAGATCCGTTGGAGGACTATCGTCGCATCAATGAAGAATTGCGGGCGTCGAGCGAGAAATTGGGGACCAAGCCACAGATCGTGGTTGGTAACAAGGTGGACCTGCTGGACGAGGATGATATTGAAGAGGAGAAGCGGAGATTCGCCGCGATTGGCGTGGATATCACTCCGATCTCCGTGGCTACTGGAGCGGGGTTGCGTGGCTTGGTGAATGGAACGTATAACAGGTTGCAGTCGACCGGTCCAGCAACAATTGATCGGAGACATGCACTTACGCGCCGCGTGTATCGCTTTCACGACGAGGAAGGTTTTCGCGTTGAGCATGATGGTGAGGTGTTCATCGTCAGAGGGCAAACTATAGAGCGCCTGGCGGCAAAGCTGGTTCTCGATAGCCGGGATGCGCAGGAGTACCTGAGCAAGCGGCTGGAGAGGATGGGTGTGTTGCGGGAATTAGGTCGGCAGGGGTTCACGCCGGGAGACCCGCTGCGAATCGGAGAGGTGGAACTTGAACTTAAGGGGTAGAATCGGGCTCTTCGGGGGTACGTTCAACCCACTGCACAGCGCGCACATGCTTGTGGCCAAGGCGGCCTATGATCAGTTTAAGCTGTCAAAAGTAATGTTCATCCCGAGTGGGATTCCTCCTCATAAGGAGATCCTGGTCAACGTGACCAAGGAGGACCGCTTCGCGATGGTGCAGGGGGCAATAGAGCCCTACGATCACCTTTCTGTGTCTCGCATCGAGATTGACCGCGATGGTCTTTCGTACACAATTGATACGATTACAGCTATGCAAGATCAGTATCCAGAAGGGCTGTGTTTTATCGTTGGGGCCGATCTTTTGTTGCAGATAGAAACGTGGAAGAATCCTCGGAAGCTCCTTGCGAGCGTCCCTTTTCTTATCGCGCCGCGGAACGGGATCTCCAAGGACCTTTTCGCGGCTCCGCCGTTTGATAAGGCAAGGATCTCCTTTCTAGAGATGGAAGAAGTCGATCTCTCTTCCACCTGGATTCGCGATCAAATCAGGCAAGGAGAGGGAATTCCCGATTGTGTGGCGGAGCCCGTGGCGAGCTATATTAAGGAACGCGGCTTGTATCAATACCGAGAGCCGGTCCGAGCGAAGTGATAGGAGGTAGGTATCAAAAGAAGTTTACGCGTTAATGAGCGGATTCGTGAACCGAATGTATTAGTGATAGACGACAAGGGTGAGAACCTGGGGCTGATGGCGACACCCGATGCAGTGGCGCTTGCAAAGGAGCGTGGGCTCGATCTCGTAGAGGTTGCATCGCAGTCTGAGCCGCGAGTGTGTAAAATAGTCGACTACGGGAAGTATCATTACCAGCAGGCGAAGCGTGACCGTAAGCAGAAGCATCGTTCGCGCCTGAAGGAAATGAAGTTCACGATAAAGATCGGGGAGCATGACTTCCAGACGAAGATGAAACAAGTGCGGAAGTTTCTGACCCAGGGGGATATGGTGCGTGTGTCAATCTTCTTCCGCGGAAGAGAGATCGTGCATGCCTCGCGTGGGCGGGACCTGTTGAAACGTGTTGCGGATGAGCTGAGTGACATCGCACGTGTGGACGAGCAACCAAAGGCGAGAGGAAAGATACTGCAAATGCTGTTGGTTCCAAATCAGAATCAGAAAACTTGATAAGGAGGAGAAGATGCCTAAGCAGAAGACACATCGAGCGGCCAGCAAGCGCTTCCGGCGCTCGAAGAGCGGGAAGCTCTTCCATCACATGTCTAACTATTTTCACAAGAATGTGAAGAAGCGGACGAAGTCGGTCCGCCAGGCCCGCCAGGATAAAGAACTCTCTGGTGGACAAGCAAAGAATATCAAACGAATGATCGGTAGTTAACGACTAGGAGGAAGAAGATGCCACGAGCACGTGGGGGAAACAAGAGACTGCAGAGCCGAAAGAAGATCATGCGGCTCGCCAAGGGATTCAAAGGCAAGCGTGGTACATCGCACCGCATCGCAAAGCAAGCGGTGATGAAGGCGTTGCGCAATAGCTACATCGACCGTCGGCGTCGCAAGCGCACCTTCCGCCGGCTGTGGATCGTGAGGATCGGCGCCGCAGCAAAGTTGAACGGCTTGTCATACTCGGCATTCATTGGCGGGATGCAGAAGCGCGGAATTGGGCTGAATCGGAAGATGCTCTCCGAGATCGCCGTGCACGATGCTGACACGTTCTCCGCATTGGCAACGATGGCCAAGGAGGAAGCGGTCAAGGGGTAGGATGAGTCCACAAGAGATTGCCCTTCGCCTACAGGGATTCTGGAAGGCCGAGGGGTGTCCGACCATCGCCCCTTATGGACCGATCCCCGCTGGCGTACTGACTCCGGATGTCTTCTTTGGCGTTCTTGCACCCAAGCCGTGGTGTGCCTCTCAAATGGTGAGCGTAGTCGATCCGTCGCTGGCCCCCTACGAAGATGATCCGCTTAGCCCGATCATTGATCGGCGTCTGCAGGTCACGCGATGTGATCCATCGAGCGACCTGCGGGCGGGATTCATCGAGAGCTTGCGGATGCTGGGGCTGGACTTGCCCTCTAGGGACATTCGCTTTGTCGTCCGTGGTTGCGAGCGCGGCCGCGAGCAATCGTATCTGGCGATGCAAGCTGCCGGTTGGCGTGTATTGATCGATCAGATCGAGGTCGGTAGCCTGTCCTATCTGCAGCGGTTGGGTGAAATTGATATCGAGCCCGTACTGGTAATGGTCGAGTACTCTCTCGGGCGTTTGGCGATCTCTGTGGGTATTCAGGATGAAGATTTACCAACAGAGCGTGGTCGGCAGATTGCGGCTTATGCCTTGGAATACGCCGACCCCGAGAGGATTAACTTGCTCCTGAGCCTGCACGCTGATGAGTGTGAACAAGCACTCGCGGGTGGGCTCTACTTCCCGGCATACGAGCATGTTCTCGCGTCCGTGTATTTGCACTCTCTCCTTGCGTTGCATGATGGTTCAAGCGACGAGAAACAATCCGAGCGAGCTGCGCACACGGCAGATCTTGCTTCAGGGTGCGCGAGGATGTACGTGGAGGCAGCTGATGCCTGATCTTCTCCTTGAGATAGGGACAGAAGAGATGCCAGTTGAGCTGCTATCACCGATGGCCGTGGATTTTTCACTGCGCGTAGACAGGGCTCTGGCCGAGAATGGTTCGCTGAAGGGCGGCATACGGGCACTCTACACACCGCGCCGACTGGCGTTGGTCGCAAGCGATGTTTCGATACAAGCTTCTGATGATGAAGAAAGGATCAACACCATCTCTCGTATCCTTGGGGAGGCAGTAAATGAACTGGTAAGCGAGGGGGCAATGCACCGGGATTCCTCACCAGTCATGTTCATTCGCTCGATCCGCTACGTCGTTTGCCTGTATGGTAAACAGGTCATTCCGCTTCGCGTTGGAAACGTAGTTGCAGATCGCCAGACGCGCGCCCACTGGCGGAGTGCTGCAGGAGCGGAAATTGCACTGTCCTCTCCGGCCGATTACGAACAAGTACTTGCAGCGGGAGGCGTTATCGTTGACCAGGAGCGGCGCAAACAGATGATGACGGATGCCATCACTGCTGCGGCAAGCGAGGCGAATGTATCCGTACAAGTCGATGACAGTCTGCTAGCGAGGATTGCCGACGGTGTGGAATACCCACAGCCGGTGATCGGCAGACTGAAGCTTCCTCCCGATCTTCCGGCGGTGTTTGTGAAGGCTGTGCTACGCGAGGCGGGATTCGTCCCTCTCGATGTGGACCAGGGAAATGCCGCTCCATTTGTTGGATTTGCCGATGGCTCGGTTGACGGAGACGTTGTCCGAGCAGGCTACGAACGTGCGGCGCGAAGTGTGTTGCGCGGTTGCAGACTCCTCTACACACGCGATCGTGAGGCATCGTTGGCTGATCACGTAGGCGGCTTGCGCAACATCGGCGATGAAGTAGGCGTGGAATCGCTGTGGGAGAAGACTGAGCGATTGCGTACGCTTTCAGGACAGGTCGCACAGGCGCTAGATACATCAGTGGGAACCGTGGATCGAGCCGCGTTTCTCTGCCAGGCGGACCTGGCAACATGGATTGTGCGCGAGTTTCCATCACTTCATGGGATTGCTGGTGCGGTTTACGCGAAGCTTGATGGTGAGGAATCGAGCGTTTGCATGGCCCTCGAAGAGGGAGCAGTTTCGAACCTGGAGAGGGGGGGGATCCCCGCCAGCCCGGAAGGGCTTGCCATCGCCATTGCCCAGAGGTACGACCATGTGGCGACCCTTCTCTTGACCGGGAATGAGACGTACGCTCCACAGGTGGTCAGTGCAGGAGACGATCTGATTGGCCTGATGATTGGCGGAAAGGTCGATCTTGACCTTGTGTCAGTGCTTGGTGCGCTGCGTGAGCAGTACCGCATCCTCTCCCCCGCGATGATGGTAGAAGACCTGGAAGGGGCTCTTCGCGCGTGCCTCAAAGAGCGCCTGATTGACTACCTGGAGACTAAACAAGAGGTCACATCGAGAATAGCTTCCGCTCTTCCCGAGACACTAAGATCCAACCCTTATCGCAGCAGCGCCTGCGCGCTAGGATTGCAGGAGGCGAGCAGCAAGGAGGGATTTGCCTTATTGCTGGGATCGTTTGCCAAGCTGCGGACGCACTTTCGCGCTGGGAACAAACGCGTTTTCGACCCTGCCTTGTTTGAAGAAGAGACCGAGAGGGGCCTGTGGCGCGAATACCTGAAGGCAGAGGGGAAGATGGAAGGCCTTCTTGCAGAACTTGACTACGAACAAGCGATAGATCAGCTCACTTCATTGTCGGGGGCGATTGATCGCTACGCGGAAGATGTGGACCTAGGTGCAGGGTCTGAAGAAATCAGGAACAATCGCTTTGGGTTGATCGCATCTATCGTCGATCTATACGCGCGCGTACGTGATTTTGCCGCGCTGCTGGAAACGGACGGATATGCCCCAGGTGAAGAGAAGAAATGACAAATAAGCTTACAAGCGCGCGCATCGAGATCTGTGGGATCGAGCTTATCGGTTTTCACGGCTACTACGATGCAGAACGGACGAAAGGGAATCGCTTCTCCATCGATCTTCGAGCAGAGGGTGACTTTTACACCTCTTGCTCAAGTGATCGATTGGAGGAGACCATCGACTATTCGCAGATGGTACAGGTTGTTCGCGATGTCAATCGGGCAAGAAATCACCTTCTTATCGAGTCCTTCGCCGATGAGATCGCAAACGCCATGCTTGAGAGGTTCCCGCGCATGCAGAAGATTGCCGTACGGGTGGAAAAACTTCATCCGATGGGCTTGGGAAGAGTGAGATGTGCAGCAATAGAGCTGGAGAAAGAGAGGGAGCATTAGACGATCTCGTCTACCTTGGACTGGGGTCGAACATGGGAAATCGGCGTGAGCAGATAGATGATGCTCTCGGGTTCCTCGTGAAAAACAGCGTGCGCGTTATGCGACGCTCCTCCTTCTACGAGACGCAGCCGGTCGGTTACACCGATCAACCGTGGTTCTTAAATGCGGTTGTGGCGGTGCAGACTGATCTTGCTCCCTCGGAGCTCCTCGCGTTATGCAAGGAGGCCGAGCGTCGAGGAAAGAGGACGCACACTGTTCGCTTCGGCCCTCGCACGATAGACATCGACATCCTGCTCTACAAAGGCCGGAGCTACCGTGACGGTAGCCTTCAGATCCCTCACCCCCGCATGCACGAGCGCCGATTCGTCTTAGTTCCGCTTGTCGAAATCGCCCCTGGAATAAACATCCCGGGAGAACAAACGCAATACGCCAAAATACTGGCGGGGCTCGATGAGAGAAAGAAGGTGGCAAAATCAAAGGAACAAGCATTCTGATAACGGTCGACACGACCGAGAAACACGTCAAACGTACACGTGTCGCAATCGTCGAAGACGAGAAGCTGATGGAAATCTACTACGCGCATCCGACGCAGGAGAACATCGTAGGGAATGTCTACAAGGGAAAGGTGGAGGATGTCCTCCCCGGGTTGGGCTCGGCGTTCGTCAATGTGGGAGAGAAGAAAAGCCTCTTCCTATCGAAGGGTGAGATCAACGATCAAATCATGATTGAGAAGGGGTTCAAGCCATGGCATGGCTCTGCGCCGATCAACAAGCTGTTGCGCCCCGCTCAAACGCTTACCCTGCAGGTGAGGCGCGGGGGAATCGGATCGAAAAACCCGCAAGGGACGACGAAGATCAGCCTCCCGGGGCGGTTTTGGGTCTTCCTCCCCACTGAGGATCGGTTGGGCGTATCCCGTCGCGTCGACAGTGTGCGCACGCAACGTCGGCTGCGCCGCATCGCGCGTGAGCTGAAGAAAGACGGACAGGGGATGATCGCCCGCACGGCGGCGCAGACCGCGAGCAAGGAGGAATTGACGCGTGACTACCAGCTCCTGGCGCAGACTTGGGAGAGCATCGAGTCCGCGGCGAAGACTGCACCAGCGCCGCAGCTCCTGTATAAGGGGATGGGCCTGGTTCAGACGATCCTCCGCGATCGTCTTGTGCCAGAAGTGGCTGAGGTGATCGTCGATTCCGAATTCTTCCGCGAGAAGATACAATACTTCTTGGAATACATGCACATGGAGGATTACAAGGAGCGCATCACCCTCTACCAAGGGAAGGACCAGCTCTTCCAACATTACCATCTGGAGGAACAGATTCAGGAGACGCAATCGCGGCGCGTGTCGCTGGCCGACGGTGGTTCGATAGTGATCGACGAAACAGAGGCATTGATCGCCATCGATGTGAACACCGGAGGAGATGTGCAGCATCGCAACCAGCAGTCAGCGATTGTCAACACAAACCTGGAGGCGGCGTGTGAGATCGCTCGCCAGTTGCGGCTGCGACAGATGAGCGGAATCGTCGTCGTCGATTTTGTGGACATGGATGACCCAAAGGACGAGCAGGTACTGATCGACAAGGTGAAGGAAGAGCTGAAGAAAGACAGGGTGTCATCTGATTTTGTCGACCTGACTGGCTTGGGCCTCGTGGAGATAACGCGTAAACGTGCAGGAGAGAGTCTTGCCGACATGCTGGAAAGCGCGCAGTTTGATGCTTGATCGGATTAGGGAGAGCCGCTAGAATACAAAGCCATGAGTTGGGCGAATAGCTCAGTTGGGAGAGCGTTCGGGTCACATCCGAAAGGTCGCAGGTTCGAGCCCTGCTTCGCCCACTTTCCTTTTCTTAGGTCCGGCAGCCTAGCCCCCAGGGAACTGCTTCAACGGGATCTCAGAGCAATCACACTTGGCAGGTAGTGGAGGAGGCGCGAATCATGCGCGCATTGCTGACCGGAGGAACGGGATTTATCGGCTCGAGCATCGCCCGTGCTCTCCTCGATTCAGACTACGAGGTTCGCGCCTTGGTTCGCGATGGCTCAGACACGCACAATCTCGACGGGCTTGAGATCGAACGTGTCATTGGAGATATCACAGATCCCGCATCTCTCGCGCGAGCAATGCGTGGCTGCACGCACGTGTTTCATGCCGCAGCTTTGTACTCGTTTTGGATTACTACCCCCGGTCTGATCGAACGGGTGAACGTTGAGGGTACGCGTAATGTGCTGCAGGCGTCTTTCGAGGCAAGGATAGAGCGAGTGGTCTACACTAGCTCTGTTGCCGCGCTTGCCATTCCAGACAAGGGGAGTCCGGTCGATGAATCTACGCCGATTGACCCTAGCAAGATTATCGGCGCGTACAAGAAGAGCAAGTACACCGCGGAGCAGGTTGCACTGGAGTATGCGGCAAAGGGGCTACCTGTGGTGATCGTCAATCCGTCGTTTCCTGTCGGTCCGCGCGACATCAAGCCGACTCCGACCGGCCAGACAATTGTTGACTTTCTTAACCGCCGCCTTCCGGCCTACGTCGACACAGGAATGAACGTTGTCGATGTGGAGGATGTTGCCCGTGGCCACATCCTCGCCGCGGAAAACGGGAGAATTGGTGAGCGCTACATCCTTGGTGGAACGAACATGTCGATGAAGGAATTCCTCGATATTTTGGGAAAGGTAGCGGGGATGCCCGCACCGCGCGTACAATTGGCGTACACACCCCTCCTTGCGCTGTCGTACCTGAACGCGGGCTGGTGCAGGATAACGAGGACCACTCCCCGCATGACCCCGGATACGATACGCATGTCGCGTCACTACATGTACTATGACCCGACAAAGGCGATCCATGAGCTTGGTCTGCCGCAGACCCCGCCCGAGGTGGCGCTGAAGAAGGCGGTCGACTGGTTCATCGCACAGAAACAAGCTTGATCTCTTCTCCGAAGCAGCAGGGCTCATTCACCACGAAGGACACGAAGAGCACAAAGGATTAACACTTCTTGGTAGTTGCATACGTCCCTTCGTTGTGCAATGTGATTGACCACGACAATGCGATCATGTCTGTCGTTCCTTGATTCCTTTGTCTGGGAACACTCCCGTTTCTCATGATCAGCCGCCACTCCCATTGACTTGACTTATGCGGTGGGTTTTCCTACTGTCTTGCGCTGCGATCAATCTATGAGGGAGGAAGCATGAAGGTTCACGAATACCAGGCCAAGGAGTTGTTCTCTTCCTTTTCTATTCCGGTTCCCACAGGGCAGATAGCGTCCACGCCGCGCGAGGCAAGTGAGGCTGCCTCCAGCTTCTCTGGGCCGGTGGTGGTAAAGGCACAGATCTACGCGGGGGGGAGAGGAAAGGCAGGCGGGGTGAAGCTTGTTGATTCGCCGAAGGCCGCGGAGGATGTGGCAAGAAAGATCCTCAATCATCCTCTTGTCACGCACCAGACAGGCTCGGCGGGGCGGATGGTCAATCGCGTCCTCGTCGAGGAAGCGACAGATGTCAAGACGGAGATGTATCTTGGGATAACGATCGATAGATCCCGCAGGCTTCCCGTGATAATGGCGAGCCCTGCCGGAGGGATGGAGATCGAGAAAATTGCAGTGGATTCCCCGGAAAAGATATTCAAGGAGTGGATCGCTCCAGAGATCGGCTTGCGCCCGTTTCAATCCTACCGACTTGCTCTTAAGCTTGGATTGAACGCGCCGGAGACCAAACAGGTGGCCACAATCATAAGCAATCTGTATCGCCTGTTTGTGGACAAGGACTGCTCTCTGGTGGAGATCAACCCACTGGTCATCAACAGCGATGGTGCGGCGATCGCTCTCGATGCGAAGATCAACTTCGACGATAACGGCCTCTTCCGCCACCCGGAGATCGAGAAGCTGCGCGACCCGAATGAAGAAAATCAGCTAGAGCTAGAAGCAAAAAAGAACCATTTGAATTACATCAAGCTTGATGGCAATGTCGGCTGCCTGGTAAACGGCGCGGGTCTGGCGATGGCCACGATGGATTTGATCAAGCTCGCTGGAGCGGCTCCTGCCAACTTCCTCGATGTGGGAGGAAGCGCGAACGAGGAGATGATCCAGAACGGCTTTTCGCTCCTGCTCTCCGATCCTGATGTGCAAGCGGTGTTTATCAACATCTTTGGAGGGATCCTGCGTTGTGACATCCTTGCCCGTGGCATTGTCGCTGCCGTCAAACATCTGCAGGTGAAGGTGCCGGTGATCGTCCGCCTGGAGGGGACGAACGTCGAGGAGGGGAGGGAGATCCTCGCCCAATCGGGGCTCGATTTTCTCCGGGCGAGTGACCTGGGTAAGGCCGCGACGCTCGTCGCCCAAGCGCTACAAGGGGTGAAAAAATGAGCATCCTAGTTGATGAGAATACTCGTGTGTTGGTGCAGGGGATTACGGGGAGGGAAGGGAGCTTCCACACGCAGCAGATGCTCGCGTATGGAACGAATGTCGTCGCGGGAGTAACACCGGGAAAGGGCGGACAGAGTGTGCACGATGTCCCGATCTTCAACTCGGTGGCCCAAGCGATGGTAGAGACCAAGCCGAACGTGGCGATGATCTTTGTGCCTCCCAGGTTCGCTGCCGATGCCATTCTAGAAGCAGCGGAGGGTGGAATCGAGCTTGTCATCTGCCTTACTGAAGGTATTCCGGTGAACGACATGGTGTGCGTGCGTCGGTATCTTGATATTCACGGCATAAAGCTCATCGGACCGAACACACCTGGGATCATCTCTCCGGGCAAGTCGAAACTGGGGCTGATGGCCGGCTACATCCATCGCCAAGGTGGAGTGGGGGTGATGTCGCGTAGCGGCACGCTTACCTACGAAGCCGTGAATCAGCTATCCCAGCGGGGGATCGGGCAATCAACGTGTGTGGGAATCGGCGGAGATCCGATCATTGGCTTGTCATTCACCGACTTGCTTTCGATGTTCGAAGACGATCCGCAGACCGAGGCAGTGGTACTTATTGGAGAGATCGGGGGCAACGCCGAGGAACAAGCCGCACGTTACATTGCGGATACATTCACCAAACCGGTCGTTTCGTTCATCGCTGGGCGCACAGCGCCACCGGGACGCCGAATGGGGCATGCGGGAGCGATTGTCACCGGCGGCACGGGGACGGCGACGGCAAAGATCGCTGCCTTAAACGAGGCGGGAGTAACGGTTGTCGAGAGTCCAGCCCAGATAGGGTCTGCAATAGCCGCGGTAATCTGAAGGAATCCACCTTGACACGTGAGAAGAAAAGTGTTATACAATTCGCCTGCCGGTGTTTGTGATTGTGAGCACAAGCACAAACACCGGCAATACATAAGTTATCTGCGGTAGTGAGGAGTGAATCGATGCGAATGGAGGTTCGGTTTGCAGGTTTCGGCGGTCAAGGAGTTATTTCGGCTGCCAAAATCTCTGGACGGGCTGCTGCGATCAACGATAACCTAAACGCTGTTCTAACCCAATCGTACGGTCCAGAAGCACGCGGCGGTGCGTGTAACGCTAATGTAGTTATCTCGCAAGAGAGGATCGCCTATCCCGAAGTAACACTTCCTAATCTTTTGGTAATCCTATCTCAGGAAGCGTACACTACTTTTGGTTCAACCATCGCGCTGGGAGGAACGTTGATCGTCGATCAGGACCTGGTCGACGTGGGGAAGATCCCAGCTGGCATCCATCTGTACAAGGTGCCGGCAACGAAACTGGCGGAAGAGTTAGGGAATAGGATTGTCGCCAATGTGGTCATGCTAGGAGCGGTTGTAGCTATTACCGATATGGTGAGCAAGGGTGCGATGTTGGAGTCGGTGCGCGCCTCGGTTCCTGCGCGGTTCCTCGAATTGAACGAGCGTGCATTTGAAACCGGCTACAACTACGGGAGGAAGCTGAAATCATGAGCCGAATCGGTGTCTTTGTCTGTCACTGTGGGATGAACATCGAGGAGACAGTCGACACGCGCCGGGTGGCGGATACCCTGAAGCTGTACCCCGGTGTCGTGCATGCGGAGGATTATGATTACATGTGCTCCGAGATCGGGCAGCAAAAGATCCGTGACGTGATCGTGGAACACAATCTGGACGGAGTGGTAGTCGCTTCCTGTACCCCGGCGATGCACCAGGAGACGTTCCGCAATGCCGCAGAAGAAGCGGGGTTGAACCGCTATCGCTTGGAAGTGGCCAACATCCGCGAGCAGGTAAGCTGGGTCCACTCCGATCGCGAGGTGGCAACACAGAAAGCGATCCGCATGGCGCGGGCCGCGGTAGAAAAGGTGCGCGGAGACGATGATCTGGAGGCAATCGCCGTGGACCACGAGACGAGGTGTCTCGTGGTCGGTGGGGGAATTAGCGGGATTCAGGCAGCGATCGATGTCGCCAACAGCGGACACAAGGTAATCCTGGTGGAGAAAGACCCGAGCATTGGTGGCCATATGGCACAACTGTCGGTCACATTCCCCACCCTTGATTGTGCTCAGTGCATCCTCACCCCGCGCATGGTGGAGGCGTCCCGTCACCCGAACATCGAGCTTCTCACCTACAGCGAGGTGGTGAAGGTCGCTGGCTTCATGGGAAACTATGAGGTAACGATTCGCAAGAACCCGACCTACGTAGACGCGGACAAGTGCAATCTGTGCGATAAGTGCTCTGAGGTTTGTCCGGTAGGAGTGAAGGAGGAATTTAACGAGGGGCTCTCCGAGCGCAAGGCAATCTACCTGCCATTCGAGCAGGCCATTCCGTCATCCTATGTGTTGGATGAGAATGCATGCCTGGGGGTAAAACCGATTCGTTGCGGCCTTTGCCAAGATGTATGCGATGTTGGAGCAATCGATTACGATATGGCCCCCGAGGTGATTACCGAGAAGGTGGGAGCGATCATCGTCGCCACCGGCTACGACCTGTACGATCCCAGCCACCTTACGGAGTACGGCGGAGGGAAGTATCCCGACGTTGTAACCTCCCTTCAATTTGAGCGGATGGTGCACCCCTCTGGCCCGATGAAGGGGCAGCTGCGTCGGCCGTCCGACGGCCGGTCGGTGAAGAGCGTGGCCTTTGTCCACTGTGCTGGCTCGCGTGACCCCGGAAGGCACAAGCCCTATTGTTCCCGCATCTGCTGCACGTACACCGCCAAGCATGCGTTGTTGTTCAAGAAAGGAGTCCCCGACGGGGTGGCGAACGTGTTCTACATCGACATCCGCACCGACGGGAAGGGATATGAGGAGTTCGCGCAGGGCATCATCTCCGGCAAGCGCGTTCGTTACATCCGGGGCAAGGTCGCCAAGGTCGTCGATGAGGGAGATCATCTCACCGTGTGGGGAGCGGACACGCTAAGTGGAAAGCGGATGGAGATCGATGTCGACTTGGTTGTGCTCGCGATGGCCATGGTCCCCAGTGAAGGGACTGCTGAACTGGCGAAGACGCTCCACATAAATGTCGACGAGAACGGTTTTCTCAAAGAAGCCCATCTCAAGCTGCGCCCGGTGGAGACAACGACCGCGGGAGTGTTCATCGCCGGCACTGCACAAGGACCGAAGGATATCCCCGACTCGGTGGCACAGGCAAGTGCCGCAGCGGCGAAGGCGATCGCTATCCTCTCCGCGGACAAGCTCAGCCACTCTCCCGAGGTAGCGGCGGTCGATGAACAACTCTGCTCGGGGTGCGGGATCTGCGCGAGCGTCTGTCCTTACGATGCGGTCAAGGTTGAGAGGTCAGGGATCGCGGTGGTGAACGAGATCCTCTGCTTTGGGTGTGGTGTCTGTGCCGCATCCTGCCCGGCAGGGGCAATCGAGATCAAGAACGAGCGGCACGCGCAGATCGAAGAAATGATCGGCGTCGCGTTGGGAAGTGAGAAATGAGTGATAACACGGTATTTGAGCCGAAAATAATAGCATTTCTGTGTAAGTGGACGACCTACGCTGCCGCCGATCTGTGCGGGGTCAGCCGGATGCCTTATCCGTCCAACATCTCCATAATCAGCGTTAACTGCACGGGTGAGGTGACAGCGGACATGATCCTATCCTCTCTTGCAAAGGGAGCTGATGGCATTCTCATTGGTGGTTGCCGACCTGGTCATTGCCGCTACGAGGATGGAAACCTCAAAGGATCGAACCGGGTGTACCTGCTGAAGCGAGTTCTGAAGGAGTTTGGCGTCAACCCGGATCGGATTCGCGAGGTGGGGATCGCGGGTGCGCAGGGACTGATCTTCCAGCAGGCGGTGGAGAAGTTCACCGCCGACATTCGCGCCTTCGGGCCGTGCCCGGTGATGTCCAATGCCTAACAAGAAGACGTTGGCGATCTACGCGGCCGGTGGGTGTGGTGGATGTGGACAGTCGTTGCTATTGAGCCCCAATCTGGTCTTGTTGCTGGATAGGGTTGACCTTCTCTTCTGGGCAAGCTCCACTTCCGACCTGACAGATGAGGAGATCTCGGCCTACGATGACCGCGGGATAGATCTTCTCATCTATGCGGGCACCGTTCGCGGGAACGAAAACATCGCTACGGCCAGGCTCTTGCGCGCAAAGGCGAAGAGGGTAGTCGCCTACGGGGCGTGCGCGCACCTCGGTGGACTATGCGGGTTAGCAAATGTCTATTCAGGAGCGCAGTTACGTGCTCTTCCCAGTGCCGACGGGGAGTTTGTCCAGCCGCTCTCCTCAGTAATCGATGTTGACTACATCCTCCCTGGATGCCCGCCGCCGCAGGCAATGGTGACGAGGATGATGGAGGAGCTGTTCATCGCAGATGTGATGCCCGAACAGGGGACTGTCTTTGCCTCAAATAAGGCGGTTTGCGCACAGTGCGATCGCAAACACGTGCCGAATCCTCTCAGCAGTGTCAGAAGATTTCATACTGCACCGCCCGATCCGGAGATCTGCCTCATCGACCAAGGCTACATCTGCCTGGGGCCGGTGACGCGCGGCGGGTGCGATGCCGTCTGCTTGAAGTCAAACCGTCCGTGCACTGGGTGTGCCGGGCCGGTAGCCGGAGTGCGGGATCAGGGTGGAGCGATACTGCACGCCCTCGCCTCCCTCGTCTCCTTCCCTGGTACCGATACGGAAAAGAAGGAGCATCAAGTGCTCGATTCGATACCGGATGTCATCGGCACAACGTACAAATACTCCGCGGCCTCCTCTATCCTTAAAAGAAGGGTAAACGATGGAAAATAGAGTACTTGACCTGATCCCCGGGTTCGGCGAGGTCGTGCTGAGGAAGAAAGCGGGCCTCACGGCGCGCGTTTCGGTGTCGAAAGGAGCCGCTGGCTTCTCATCGTTCATGCGTGGTCGGCTGGCCGAGGATGTCGCCCTTTACGTGCAGCGGATCGATGCCCATTGCGCCGTGCCGCAGCACTTGGCGGCGGTGAGTGCGCTCGATCGCTGCTATCATGTGGCGCCGCCGAAGAAGGCGATCGCCATGCGCCGAGCGCTTGCCTACGCTGGTTTCTACTTCCATCACTTAGAGGAACTGTTCTTGAGCCGAGCAGGTGGAAGCGATGGCACCTCCGGGCTAATCAGCACAGACGAATCGATTCTAGTAGGTGACGCGTTCTCTGCTGTAACTCTTTCGCAGGAACTGATCACCCTCCTCGGTGGGCGAGAGATCACCCCCGAGCGGGGGATCCCTGGCGGGCTGTCGTCTGGAATCAGCGATGAAGGGATCGACCAGGCGAAACGGGACGCCTCGCAGCTTCTCAGTTTCGCCCTGCGGGCAGAAGAGGCGTTTCGTGCCTCCGGCGCAGCGTGGGTGAAGGTACAGGATCTCACTGTTCCCGCCTACTCCCTGGCCACGGTCGAAAAAGACAGCGCCGTCAGCCTGTACGATGGTGATCTATGCATCGTCGATGAGCGCGGCAAAGAATGGGCAAAGGGAGAGGCAATCGACATCCTGCCGAAGCTCTTGTCCTGGAAAGAGGATCTGCCGCTTCGCGTCGGGCCGCTGGCACGATTGAATGTCGGTAAGATCTCGACATCGCAGGCAAGATCCTTGCAGGAAAAGATGTTTGACACGCTGGGGGGACCACCGCTTCACCTCGTCGCCGCAGGTCACTGGCAGACGGTGATTGAGCTCGTGCAGGCTTCTGAGCTCCTCGCGCAGGCGCTAAGTGAGGTTGAGAGCGGGAACTCGGGTATCACTTCGCCGCTTGGCAAGCCTGATGAGGGGATCGCAGCGATCGAAGGTGGAAATGGGACGACTGTCCATCGCTACGTGCTCGACGAACAGGGTATCGTTCAGGAGGCGCAGGTCTTCCTCCCGCGCCAGGTGCAGGCGGGAAGCATCAATGTGGCCCTGGCGTCTGTCATCGGAAGCAACGATGAGGTCAGCGAGACGACGATCGAAAGAATCGCTGACGTGATCCGCGCCAACAGACCGGCGTTCGTTCCCACTGCTGTGCTCCCGTTACGCGTCACTCTGCGCGATGAGGTAGGAAAGGTGTCCCAGGAATGGAGGAGACCATGATCAAGAAGAAGGAGGCGGCGGGCGAAGAACAACTCGCTCTCCTTGAGCTATCAATGGACGAGATCGTTGATAAGATCGAGGAGCTCTCGGGTCAGAACGTGTTTGACTGCTACCAGTGTGGGATGTGCTCAGCGGGCTGTCCGATGGCAGATGAGATGGATCTCCTTCCCAATCAGGTGCTGCACGCGCTGCAGGTGAAGGATCCTGATGTGATGAGCGCTAACTCGATGTGGATCTGTGCCAGCTGCTACACGTGCCAAGTACGTTGTCCTAAGGAGGTGGATTTGGCCAAGGTGATGGAGGCAATGCGCCAGATCTATCTGCGCAAGCAGCTTGATCACGTCCCACTGGATGACCTTAGCCACCGCGAGATCCGGCACCTGCCGCAGATCGCGGTTGTCGCATCGTTCAGAAAGAAGACCGGGTGAAAGAATTGGAGAAATTAACGTATTTTCCTGGCTGTACATTGAAGGACACCGCTCGGGATTTCGAGATCTCGGGGATGGCGGTGATGGAGGCGCTCGGTTACGTTTTGGAGGAGCTGGAGCGGTGGAACTGCTGCGGAACGGTCTTCTCCCTCACTGATGATGACCTGATGCATCAGGTGGCTCCCGTGCGCGATCTGCTGCGAGCGCAGGAAGCGGGATCGGAGGAGATCATCACCCTCTGTTCTATGTGCTACGGCACGCTCAAGCGGACGAGCCATTTCGTGAACGGGAATCAAGAGCGGTTGGACAAGCTGAACGCTTTCATGGACAAGGAGATCGATTACGAGGGCAAGGTGAGCGTGCATCACCTCCTCGAGGTCCTGCGCGATCGCATCGGCTGGGAGAAGATCGAGGAGCGGATGACCAACCCGTTGGAGGGGCTGAACGTGGCCCCGTTCTACGGGTGCACCCTCCTGCGACCGCAGGAGATCGCGATCGACGATACCGATGCCCCGAGTGTGCTGCAGGACCTGACCACGGCCCTGTGGGCAACCCCGGTCGATTACCCCTATGCCGTGGAGTGCTGCGGCGCGTACCAGGTGGTCGATCATCGTGAGGTCATTGTCGAACGTACGCACCGCATTCTCAGCGCGGCGCGGCGGGCGGGAGCGGATGTGGTGATTGCAAGCTGTCCTCTATGTCATCATAATTTAAGAGATACTCAGAAGGAACTTATCCGGACGATCCCCGATTACGAGGAGATGCCGATTATCTATTTCACCCAGCTGATGGCGCTGGCGTACGGCGTCGAGGCGGGGAAGATTCCCACCTCGCTCAAGGCCAAAATAAAGCACCTTCAGACGGTCAAGGGGGAGGGATGAGATGGCGAGTAAGAAACCAGACAAGGAAATGATCCACATTCATGTGATGGGCAAAACCTACGAGGTACCTGCTGGTCTGACGATCATGGATGCGATGGAGTACGCGGGCTACCGATTTACGCGTGGGGCGGGCTGCCGGTCGGGATTCTGTGGGGCGTGTTCCACTGTCTACCGGCATGAGGGGGACTACCGGCTGCAGTTTGCTCTCGCCTGTCAGGAGACGGCGCAGGACGGGATGTACCTGGTGCAGCTCCCGTTCACCCCTGCTCCGCGGGCCGAGTACGACATCGAGAAGATCAACCCCAAGGAGAATGTGCTCCTGCAGTACTACCCGGAGATCGCTCGCTGTGTCTCCTGTAACACGTGCACCAAGGCCTGCCCTCAGGATATCCAGGTGATGGATTACATCCAAGCGGCCCTGCGCGGTGACATCGCGAAGACCGCGGAGCTATCGTTTGACTGCATCCAGTGCGGCCTGTGCAGCATGCGCTGTCCGGCCGATATCAAACACTATCACATGGCGCAGATGGCACGGCGCATCTACGGGCGGTATATGTCCCCTGTGCCACAGCACCTGGAGGATCGCCTGCAGGAGATCGCGGAGGGGAAATTCGACGCTGAACTAGACCGGCTGGTCAGTATGAGTCGGAAGGAACTCGAGGAGGCCTACGCGGCCCGAGTGCGAGAGGAAGCACCAGCGGAGAGTGAGAAAAGTGAGTAAGAAGGAACTTATCGGCGGTTACCCGGCATATATGCGCAAGTCGATCGAGAAAGTGGCGGCAACGCGGAGCAAGCGGTTAAAGGAGGGTCCACCTTCCCCTATGAGCCCAGAGGAGAGGGAAGCAATTCTGGAGCGCAACCACCCCGACTACAAGCCAAGCGGGAAGCGGAAATTGGCCATTGGTCCTTCGGCGGGAGAACTGGTCCCGCACGAGGTGGCGGACATCATCGAGTCACACCCGGTGATTGATCCACGCAGTATTGACCTAACGAAGGTGGATTACGACGTGGACGTTCTCGTCATCGGCGGCGGTGGAGCGGGGACGGTGGCGGCGATCTTCGCCCATGACGAGGGGATTCCGACCGACCGCATACTGATCGTTACCAAGCTGCGTCACGGGGACTGCAACTCGATCATGGCCCAGGGCGGGATCCAGGCCGCGGATCGGCCGCAGGACTCACCAGTTATGCACTACCTGGACGTAATGGGCGGTGGGCACTACGCCAACAAGCCGGAACTCGTGCGTGCGCTTGTAAGCGATGCCCCGGGGATCATCCACTGGCACGAGGACATGGGAGTGATGTACGACAAGGTTGATGGCGAGTACATGGAGGCGCACGGCGGAGGAACGTCGCGCATGCGGATGCACTCAGCCAAGGACTACACGGGGAAGGAGACGTTCAACACTATTCGCGACCAGGCGCGCAACCTGAACATCCCGGTCCTCGAGTTCTTCCCGGCGGTGGAGATCCTGCTCGATAAACAGGGACACGCGGCAGGAGCGGTGGTGTACAACATCGAGACCGAGGAGTACCGCATAATCCGCGCCAAGGCAACGGTCCTTGCGACTGGCGGGTTCGGCCGCATTCACATCCAGGGCTTCCCGACGACCAATCACTACGGGGCGACCGCGGATGGACTCGTCATGGCCTACCGCGCCGGAGCGAACATCATCGATATGGACTCGGTGCAGTATCATCCGACAGGTGTTGCCTTCCCCGCGGCGATCCTCGGCCAGTTAGCGACGGAGAAGCTGAGAAACCAGGGAGCGACGCCGGTGAACGTCGACGGTGAGGAATTCGTGTTCCCGCTCGAACCACGCGATGTGGAATCGGCGGCGTTCATTGAGGAGTGCTGGGTGAAGAACAAAGGGATCGAGACCCCAAGCGGGATCCGTGGCGTGTGGCTCGACACCCCGATGATCGATGCTATCCACGGGAAAGGGACGCTCAAGAAGGCCCTTGCCGCGATGTGGACAATGTGGCACCGTCATGATATTGACATCACGGTGGACCCGGCGTTGGTCTACCCCACGCTCCACTATCAGAACGGTGGAGTAGAGATCGATGCCAACGGTTACACCCGCGTTCCTGGTCTGTTCGCTGGTGGTGAGTGCGAGGGCGGAGTGCACGGGAAGAACCGGCTGATGGGCAACTCCCAACTTGACTACAACGTGTTCGGCCGCCGTGCCGGGATCTCCGCTGGACAATGGGCAAAGAAGGCGAAGGTCGACGGGCTATCGCTGCAGCACGCGATCGACTATGAGCAGGCACTAGAGAAAGCGGGTATCGATACCGATCGCAAGGCACCGATCATCCTTCCTGACTATCGACCGGAGAGCGTGCACGAGCGCACACTAGGGCATCTGCTATGAAGGGTGAGACAGTGGATAAGGCGAGCACGGGCAGTCAGTGGAAGACGGCGAACGGGGCGATTACCATTGTTAATGACCTGTGCAAGGGGTGCGGGCTGTGCATCGAGTTCTGTCCGATACAAGTTTTAGGACGATCGGACCACTTTAATGAGAAGGGATACTATTATCCGGAGATGCTTGAGCCGGAGAAGTGCTTAAACTGTGGATACTGCCAGCTCATCTGCCCCGATTTTGCCATCTGGAGCGAGCGTGGCGATAAACAGGAAGGTGAGAGGGATGAGTAACAAGGGAATCCTGGCTGGGGAGCATTTCCTAAAT